>Ga0307984_1000019_pt1 | contig 61089 bp, 76 predicted proteins | sample EllFjometageno78_FD_203169 | JGI IMG/M metagenome (GOLD analysis project Ga0307984, IMG submission 203169) | Marine microbial communities from Ellis Fjord, Antarctic Ocean - #78 | ecosystem: Environmental > Aquatic > Marine > Unclassified | place: Southern Ocean | collected 2014-10-09
TGTTAGGAGCTACTACACTAGCTACGTCAGTGTTTACTTCACTTCTTTCACCACTTTCACTACTTTCACTAAGTAACTTATTCAGTGTAACAACATCTTTAGTACCTGTAGTATCTGTAGTACCTGTAGTACCTGTTTTAGTACTCACTACTTTTGGAGTGTCTGTACCAGTAACTACTTCTGTAGTACCTGCACCAGAAGGTGCTAGACCAGACATATATTGTGTTACTAACTGTTCGTCTGTTTGCCTCCTTGGTGCGCCTAGTTGCCTGATAGCATCAATTTCTAAACCTCTCATTATTTTATTTTGTTCAGCAGCAGCAGCAGCAGCAAGTTGAGATTGCTGTGGATTTCCTGCGTTGGGGTATGAAAGATTGCCAGTTTTGCTGTTTATTAGTAGATTTTCTTTTGCTTCAATACTTTTAGCAAGTGTTGTTAAATTTTTAAGACCACTACCTCCTTCAGCTATATAGTTGTAGTCATCTTTTAAAGTACCATCTGGAGCCATAGCGAACACAAGAGCTTGTTGCATAGCTGTTGCACTTAAAACACCCAGTTTAGACAGATTAGCAACAGCACTATTAACATCAGACAGAGTAGTGTTATTATCATTAATATCCAATCTGATACCAGCAACATGAGATGGTGTTGTGGCAGTTATACCAACAGCATCAATAACGGACTTTGCTACATTACTTATGTCTAGAAGATTACCACCTTTGTATAGAGAGGAGACGTTTCCTTGTGTACTACCCTTACCATTACCATAGTTAGTAAAGTAGTTACTAGTGTTGGGGGCATTTTTTTCTGTAGCATCGATAAGTTTAAGTATCATTGCTTCACTTTGAGTAGGAAACATCCTACCAAGTTGTTTTGCAACTGATGCATCAACTTGTGCACTAGTAAACTGACCTGATTGTACTAACGTTCTGCGTAGCTGGTCAGCGAAAAATGTAGGATCAACACCAGCTCCACTGTTATCTTTTATGACTTTGTTAATAAAACCAATTTTAGTACTAACATCGTTTATTGCACCATCACCTTCAAAATCGCTAAGATTGCTGTACTCAGGGTATTTTTCCAGTAGTTTGATTACGTTAGGGTCGTCCGCACGATGCGCACCAGAATACGCCAAACCTGCGACTATTCCTTCTTCTGTTTTCTGGCGTTCTAAATCTAGTTTCTTTAGTCTAGATTCTTCGTCTATAGCACGTTGAGTTGCACCTTCGGTCCATTGCTGGCTTGCCTTGAATTGAGAGTTTTTGTCTAATCGTTCTTCTTCACGAAGACCTTGTTGTTGGTTAAACTGGTTTTGTTGGTTAAACAGTCTTTGTGTAAACTGATTTTGTTGTACTACTTCAGCTTGTCTTTCTGCTAAAGCTTCATTAATACTACCAATATTTTGTGCGGCAGTAGCGTCTTGAAGAGCAGCAGCCTTTCTAAGAGCATTTGAGTTACTGTAATCAATACGATCATTACTAGATTTAAAAATTGCCATATGAACGCTCTTTATATACTTATTAAGTTATCGCACTGCCATCGACTTTCGATGCATTAGCTTGTGCCATTCTTCTTTGCCATTCTGGTGATCCTTCTGCGACACTATTTAGTAGTAAACCATTACGTGTCCTTTCCATTAAATCTTGGTTATATGACAAAGTATCATTAGCAAGACTTCTATTGTAAGAAGCAAGCTCAGTACCCGCCTGTCTTTCTGCTAACTTACGGCTTTTGTGTGCATTATACATATTGTAAAGACTACTTGCTCCTTGAGCAGCAAGACCAAAATTTTGCATACCTTGAGAAAATGGACTTAATTTTTGTGAATCCATAAGACTTTTGTACTGATCAAAAGTAAGTCCTTGTTGATTTCCACCTGTAGGATCAAAGTTAATTAAAGGTTTGTTAGTATTTTGGTCAGATGCCAAAACACCATAGCTAGTACTTTTAGGAGTAGCAAGACTACTACTATAGTTATTTTCGATATAATCAGGTACTCTTACAGGTTGATTAAAAGGTAAGTTACCAAAGCTATTAGTATCATCTTTAATAAACTTACCTCGGCTAATTAAACCTTCGTTAGTTATACTTTTATTGCGGATAGCGTCTGCAGCTCTGTTACCTACAGTAGGATTTGATTCATATGCCATAATTTATTTACCGTTTTTTTACACTACGCCCAAGATTAGAGCATTATCATGATAGTTACCTACTAATGTATCATAATTATAGAAGCTAGAGAAGTCATATTGCATAGGACCAGCCATGTACCTTAAAGTATCTGGGCTACGTAAGTATGCTAGGTAGGTCGGGTTTAGTCCAGACTCCTGAGCTTCTATAAGACCAGCTATTTCCTGTGACCTAGTATTGAACTCATCATTTATCCTAGCTGACTCTTCTCTAAGAGCCATAAGGTCTGAATTTATATCAGCTGTTAGTATATCTGAGAAAGTAGTTACAGCATTTAAAACACTAGCAGGGTCAGAAAATAATGTACTTCCACCACCTGTTTGAAATGTTAAGTAAACTGCTACTGCAGCTACTACTGCTTTTAAGAAGTCGTTGTCTATAGTATTTATTATAGCTATAGCTACTGTCATTATAATGTAGTTTGATATTATTTTTATAAAGAATTCCTTACCTAAAGTAGCGGGATTAAAGGTTATAACAGCAATAACTATAAGAATAAACTCCATAAATGAAGCGAATAAGCTAGTTTCGTACCACTCTAAATGAGTTAGTGTAACACCGTAAAAGTTTAATCTTAATGATGCATTAAGTAATTCTATCTGCTCTAAAGGTGTTAAAGAGTTAACAGAAAAGTTAGAGATAAGTACAGTAAAGTTACTATTACCTAACTTGGAAACACTCATATTCTCATTTCCGTTACCAGCTATGAAATCAATTCCAGATAAATCATTTAGTACTATAACTGAACACGTAGTAGGATTAATTTGTTTACGCATAGTTAATGTAGTTATAGAAGTAACAGAATGGTTATATGTACCTACACTACCAATAACAAGTGCCTGTGTTGAAGCAGACTGAGTAGACCAAACTAAGGCTTTCTTAACGTTTTGCTCTATGAAAGTAGCGTAGTAGCCTTCGTCATTAAGATCACTATTAAAATTAACAGCTTGTGTTGTTACTAAACCATAGAACATTTCGTAAAGTATTTTTGATACTACTTTAGAAGTATCTGTAGGGTTTACAGCGAAAGTTAAAAACACCTCTGGTACGTTAGCTATATCAGGATTTTCCTCTACCTGTGTCATTATATCTTCAAAGTTTAAATCTAAAGTATCAAGTAACGCTACTGTGCCATCGTAGTTAGCTTGTCCTTCAGTAGCTACACTTACTGTTTCGTTACTCTCTCTTAAAATACCTATAGGCATCATTTCAAGATTTGTAACAGTACTGTAAACTCTTCTTACTTCAGGAAAGGTATTAGTAGTTAAATCATAAAGCCAATACCTCCACTCACTAGATGATGTAACCCAGTACGTAGCTATAACGTATACTTTTATAGGATACGCACTGTAACTAAGCGTAGTAGAAATAGTAGCAATTGAAGCAGAAGGCATAGTTGTATTATCTGTTTGTACAGAATTAGCTGCTGCCCACGTTATGTTTGTTGTTATTGAAGACTTACCTACAGCTAGTGAAGTCAGTTCAAAACTAGTTTGTGTAGATATACTACTAATACTAACTGCCATACTTACACTACCAGAAGATAATACACCTCCTGTTGTACCTATAGTAAAAGTAGCAGTGGTACTATTTGCTGGTATAACTACACTAGAAACACCAGTGTAATGAGTGCCATTTACAGCACTTCCTGTGTAAGCTAGGTTTACTGTTACTGTGTTACCAGAAGGAACAGGTCTGTCTATGCTTATTGTATAGCTAGTGGTAGTGTTTCCTTGCTGTACTTCAGAAGGACCAGATAAGTAAAAGGTAGTAATTGGTCTTATTCTGGTAATTGGCATACTGTAAGTATTGTTACCAGCGTTGTACGTAATAGCTCCTAGTGCGTAATTTGTCCAAGTACCATAAGCGTCTGTGTAAGTAAGAGTGTTAGACCAAGGGTGGTATGAAAAGTTGTCTTGTAGGTAATGCTTATAGTACTCTTCTTTAGATGGGTGTCTCTCAGTTACAGTAATAAGTGTAGGTGAACTGCTGGGTGTGCCATATGGTCTGTTAGGAACATATATATTTAGAGCATCTACAATTGCAGATTTATTTATACTACTTGTTTTTATATTTGAAGTAGGCAGCTCATAAGGGTAAGCACCAGATTCTGCAAAAGTGTAGTAGCCGTCTATCATAACTGATCCCATAAACGCATGTTTTATAAAAGCAGAAGTTAAAGGAACATCAGGATTTTTAGTATGTTCTACAGCAATTTTTGTTATAGCATCACTTTCTAAGTCCATAGAATCAGGGTAAAGTTTTTGTGATACTAACTGAACATTAACTACAGTCTGGTCTTCTATACCGAATACTCCAGCAACTATCTCTAGTGCTGGCATTACTATTTCATCCCATATTCCCTCAACGATTCCAGTAACAACATCATCTACTACCTCTATGATGTCGTCTATGATGTCGTCTATGATTTCTACTAGGTCACTCATAGCCAGTTCAACTTCTTTATAAGGGTTTCTATTTTTAACTTAAATAAGTCTACACGAATAACAACAGGAGTACCAAACTCGTACCATTTACGTATGCTTTTAATAGTTAGAAAACTTTTAAACTTTATAACTCCTTCATTTTTGTGGGGTGTAAAACTTAGTAACTTTGTATTAGGATCTATGTCTTCAGAAAAAACACCTGTAAATAACGCTAACATTCCTAGTGGGTTATTATCACCATAGAAAATTAATCCGTTTGATTTATAACGGTCTAATCTTGTGTAGTATAGAAAGCAAGAACCATCAACTAAGCAGTAAGCTGTACTTTCTTCTATGGATTTTAGCATTGCAGTCTTATACTTTTCTGAAGTACCAGAAGGAAGTATATGGGATACAGTAGAGTAATGGGTTACTATGTCTTCTTTAGTGCATTTCCTTACACTTTGGCGTATTAATTCTGGGGTGAACGATTGGTATTTCATGTAAACCTAGTGTTTATTTATTGTACATGCACCGAAAAACCCACCTGCTCCATTAGCTACAGCTAGTATAGTTCCTTTTATACTATCATCAGATAGTACCATACATACTTCTAGTAGGCTGCTTATACCCTGTGTGTGTCCTATATCTTGCTTGTAAGCTATTGGTGTAGCTAAGGCAGCTAGATCTACTTCTGCTTCAGTATTAGATGGTGTGCCTGTTCCGTGTAGTTTAACATAGTCAACAGGGTAACTTGGTATTAATGTGTTTAAGTTATCTCTTGTAAAATAGAAAGCATTTCTGTTGTAAACAAAGTCGAATCTAGAGTCTACTATGTCGTTACCACCTGCACCTAACTTCATATACACAAACCCATCACCACACATGAGTTTTATCTTAATCTCTCTAAAAGACCTTAAAGTTTCTTTAGATGTACGCTCACCACCAATAATAATAACTTCTTCACATATACCTGAGTCTAACCAAGAGTTAGCTATGGTAAGTGCTTGTACACCGCTAGAGCATGTACCACTGGTAGTGGTTGCTACTTTTATATGCTCTGGATTTTTAAAACTACCTATCCATTTATGCATAATATAGCTAGTGCCGCATGTTAATGCCACTAGGTACTTAGTGGAATCATTACGAGAAACACCACTTTCAGCTTGTGAAATAGTGAAACCATCAACGTATATAAAACCTGTATCCTTAGTCAGCTCTACGTTTAAGTCAGCTAACTTAATGAACTGGTTTACAGAGGATAAGTCTCTATCTAGTTCTGGTATAGCGAAATAGTCTTCTCTTCTTTCCGTTGGAACTATGTGCTTGTACGAGAGGATTTGCATGTGTTCACTAAGTCCTTAACCGATAGTTTAAATTGATCTAGGGTTTCTACCAACTTTTCATCTATGTCATATTCTGCGGAAAGCATTAGCAACACCATTGAAACACCCAGACTATCTAGCTCACTGTCCATAAACATATCGTCCATGAGAAGTGGCATACCATTCTCAGAGGCAACTTGTGTATTTATATTAGCTAGTATCTCTTCTTCTTCAGTCATTATGGTATTGCTGTTCCACCAACGTCAGTCATTATACTGTTGTATAAGTTCTTGGTGTTAGCTTCTACGGTAGTACTAGGAGGATCACCTGTTTTAATTACGGAGTAGTAAATAGCCCAAGTCTCTAAGGCTTTAGCTAGTACTTTTTGTTTAGAGTCTACTTTAAATCCTAAAGTCTGTGCTACTATTAAGTCATCTTTTTTATCTTCAGTAACTTTTTGTGACTGCATTAACAAGTTCTGTGACCCAAGAAGTGTAATCTTAGCTGCTCCTTCAAGTACTTGTTTATCTACTAACAAACCTTGTTTACCAGTTAATGCTATCTTAGCTGTTCCTTCTTCTATCTGCTTATCTATCATAAGCCCTTGTTTCGTGTCTAGGCTAATTTTAGATGAACCTTCTTCTACCTGCTTGTCTACTAGTAAACCTTGCTTAGTTTCTATAGCTATCTTAGAACTTCCTTGCTCTACTTGTTTGTCTATTAGAACTCCTTGTTTTGTGTCTAGCGTAATCTTAGAAGTAGTTTCTTCAACCTGTTTATCTACTAGCAACTTTTGTGACTGTAGCATAGCAGATTGGTCTATCTGTATTTGAGTTTCTAAATATATCTTAGCTGATGTCTGAATTGCTGCTTGCATAGCACCAAGGTATACGTTGGCGTAATCAACGTTACTGATAGCTCCTGCTGTGTATTGGGATTTTATATGAGCAGTGATGGTTTCCATCATGTTGTCAAAAATACCACTACCAGTTACGGCAAAGGTAGTACCATCAGTAGCTACATTATTTGTAAATTCAGTAAAAGCTAAAGTCATTGTTATTCACTTTCTCCGTAGCTAATAGCGTATTTCTTAACGCGAGTTGCTACTTTGTTTCCAGTACGCTTACCATCAATAATTTCATCTTTGTGCAGAGTCATCATTGCTGAATTAGCAATTTTAATTAAAGACACTTCTAGTTCTACAGGGATGTCTAGTGGTACATTCTTAGCCATACCGAAAAAGTTATTCTCAAAACTTAGGTGTGCAGTAGTAACCATGTCAGCTTCACGTACATCTTTATTAGTAATTGTTACTACTTTAGTAAGGAAAGCTTCTTTTTTTGCTACTGCTATTTTTTGACGAGAACTTAAAACAGTATCTTTTTTTGTTTCTGCCTTAGCAGGTGCAGAGGAGGCAAGGGTTTCGTCTGGCGAAATAACACCTTTAGCCTCATCTACTAAATTTTTAAGTTTGGTAGTTTGTATATTACTTTGGAAACTTAGCCCAAGGGTATTAGCTTCTTCTACTAGTATTGATCTTTCTGTTGGTTGTGGCATGTTAAATCTTCTCAGTTGTTTAACGGGTTATAATAAATGGCTAGGACTCAAATGAATCCCAGCCATGTTCTACTTTACTCTACTGCTTACGAACTAGCGCAAACATATCCTTTAAGTAAACGTTCTTCGCGCAAGATGATACCTGCATACCACATGTTGTAGCTGAAGAAACCTTGATTACCATAAGGGTTAGCAAGTTCAGTCTTCTCAGGAGACTGACTGTTGAACTTGATTTTTCCTTTACCTTTAAGACCAACAGTAGCAAAAGAGCCTTTAGTTGGGAAAAGAATTGGGAAAACGTCAAAGTTGTCTCTGTCACCAGCAGTAGCAGAAGTATTATCTGTACCACCACTAGCAGAAAGAGCACCAACGTAGCTTTGAGGTACAACAGCACCACCAGCAGCGTATACAACAGCAGATTCTGACTCAATGAAACGAACATCGTTCATTGCGCCAACTTCGCCTTCAGCTAGGTTAGTAGCGTCTGCATACTTGTATGCTGGAACATAAGCGAACTCTTCAGCATTACCAGAACCTTTTGTAAGACCTTCAAGGTCATACTTAATTTCTGGGCCAATGATTGCATAAAACGCTTTATTGATTACACGGGTATCAATTTTAGTTGAACCTGTAACAATAGAAGTGTTTTTCTCAGCACGGTTACGTACAAGACGACGAGAGATCTTACGAACCATATCATAAGAAACTTGAGAATCCACATCGTCAGAACCTGAAGCAGAAGTGGTATCCTGTCCTACTGTCACAAGTGAAGTAGCAGTACCTACATACTGAATAGTAGTGGTATCAAGCATGTCTAACTGAATAAGATCTTCAGAACGACGATTAGCTAGATGACCTAACTCTTCACGATACTGAACCTGAACCATATCTTCAGAGAACATAGTAACGTCATCAGTGTAGTCTAACATCTCACCATATCGTGCAAACGCACAACTAATAGTTACTTTCTTTAAAGCAACCTTGTTTACTGCAGCTGCGCCTTCAGCAAGAGTAGGCATTCCAGATGATACGTCAGTAATATTACGTGCTGACAAATAACCTTTAGTGCCAAAAGCTGCGTTAGTTCCACCAACTTGTGAGCTTGGATCTAGAATACGATCATAGATATGAAGGAACTTACTAACCTTGTAAGTTTTGCCCATGTTCATAGGCATAGAACGACGATCAGAGAACTGAGCGTATACGTTTACGGCATTCGCAGCTTTAACACCTGCTTTGTCGTAATAATGAACAACAGTATTCGGACCGCCTGTGGCGTTCGTTCCTGCGTTATATTGATTTGTAGCCATTTTAGTTTACCATTTAATAAGTTTAATTTGCTTGTTCAAGATTCTTGTACCAAGCATCAAATTTTTCATCATTTCCATCGTCTAAATAATCGACGACACTTTTTTGTCCAGAACGGGAGCCTGTTGAAGTAGCTGCCCGTTTTGATTCAGCTTCTGATGATTCCTTACCAAATTTTGTTTCTGCTTCTTGTGCGCCTTTATTCAGATCATCTACCTGTTTCTGACCGTTATCAGTTTGAGTAGCTTTCTGGTATTCAGCACCTGCAAGAAGATAGTAATCTAAACTGGACTTAGAATTTCCATCTAACATCTGTAACTTTGCTGCTTCAGGAGCTACTTTAGCGTAGACACCTGATTTTACATCATTGTGCAGACCCAGAATAATATCGGGGTTGTCTGCAACACTTTTCCTAGACATATCATCCCACTGTTTGTCTATAACGTCAACAGTAGTACTATACTCTGGGTCTTTAGATATCTGAGAGTCTATCTCGTCTATCTTTATTTCAAAATCAGTTTTACCGTACCTTGTTGGGTTATACGGTGCATCATCATCCTCAAAACTTAAATCACTAAGATCTATATCTCTATCTGCAGCTAGTTTCTTTATAGCACCTTTGTCACCCTTTAAGATGTCTAGTGCCATATCAAACTGGTCTTGGGTGATACTTTCTTCTTCCAAGGCAGAAATCATTTTACGGTAAGGAGCTATCTTCTGCATTTTCTGCGTGTAGTCCATAGCTTTACCGAACACACCTTCAAACTGAGACATAATTTCGTCATCAGTAAATTCAAAGTCCTGTCCGTTAGCTTTAAACTTACGTTTAATAGCTTCCTTTACTTCATCTTCTTTAACTTCTTCTGATAAAGGTTCTTCTTCACTAGCAACTTCTTCAGAAGTTTCTGATGTTGTGTCTTCACTATCAGAGTCACTAACTGTTTCTTCAATAGGTTCATCTATTTGATCACTAGTGTCAGTATCGACTGTTTCAACACTATCACTAGTAGGATCAGATTTTTCTTCTTCCCTTCGGATAGCATTAATAGCATCCATAGGATCTATATCATTTTCTAAAATCTCGTCTTCTGAAAGTTCCTGAGACATTATTCAGGATCTCCTTCTGTACCTTCTTGAGTAGCTCCTTCGTAAAAGTTTTCAATCATAGCAAAAAAGTACTGCAGATTGCTCACAGAAACGAGGTCTTCCATTACATCACCACGTTCACCACGTTGTTTAATTCCTGGGACTGCTAAAAGACTAACAGAAGATTTAACCTTTTTAGTTAAGTAACCTTCCATAATAACTTTTATAAAGTCAGGATTCTTTTGTAAACGGTGTAAAGCCTCACCCATGTCTAGGTACTCGTTTAACTCTACTGTCTCTAATTCTACTTCGTTTTCTGGGTTGCTCACGATGAGTCCTCTGGTTTATGTAAATAAGTTTTTTATTTATACTATAATTTAATTAACTTGTAAACTAGTACTGTATCTAATGTTTACAGGTATCCCACTATTAATGGTGTATTACTTGTGTTAACCATTCATAATATCTGCAGACTTTAAGTCTAGTTTTGTCATACGATCATGATCCTTCTTCGTTAATTCGTCAGCCATGTCTTCACCTGTAACCTTACTCATAAAGTCTAGATCTTTAATGTCTGTATCTGAATTTACAAGTCTTGCTTTAGCTTCAGCTAGTACAGCGTTAGCAGTTTTAAGTCGCATATCAACTTGATTTTCCATAGCCCTAGATTCACGCTCATTAATCTCAGCTTCCAGCTTACGCATCTCTAGAGAATGCATCTGTGCTTGATGCTCATCAGGTTGTGGTTGATATTCTTTAAGTGACTTGGCTAGGTCTGGCATTTTATGTAACCTAGCTACCTGACTCATAAGAAGATTTCTCATTCCTGCGTCCATACCTTGTCCAAGTGTTTGCAGTAAGAATGAAAGTTGTTGTCCTTTACTTGAGTTATCTTCAGCTGTTGATACTTCTATTTCAATATCAATGTCACCTCTAAGATCGTCTTTCCTTATTGTTACAAACTCTTCATTTGTTATACGAACAACCTCTTCGTCTTTTAACCACTTAGAGTTGTACGATAACCATTTACGCATAAGAGGTTTAACTAAGTTTTCAGCTATGTTTCTTACAATATCCAATCTTCGTACAGACACAGCATCTAGTGCTCCTCTGGCAGAAGTAGCTGTTGAACCTAAACTTGCTCCACTAATACCACCAGCAAAACCTTTTACACCAGTAATAGATTCTGTCTCGTTATTAACTAGCTCTAATACAGAAAACACACTACTAGGTATAGGGTTGTAAGAACCTTCAAAAAAGTCACTAGACGAAGTGTTGTATTCAAAGTGTTTGTTACCAAGAAATCTTTTTCTGTTAAGTGTATCTAAGGCACCTTTACGTATACCTTTCTGACCATTATTAGAATTAGCCATGTTATCTATAATTCCACGCTTTATAGCGGTAGATATCTTTTGGTTATCACCAATAGTTTCTGCGTTAGCTTCACCTGTCATTTGGAAAGGTATAGAGTTATGAGCTACTACTAAGAATGGTATTTTATCATCAGGGTAAGGATTAGATTCTAGTCTAATAATAGTGTTGTTTATCCAAGTACAGACAATAGGTTTAGCTATACCAGTGTCTTCAATATCGTAATTACCCCAGTACTCATGAACAATTATTTTCTTTCTTGGTTGGTCTTTAAACTCAAAGTTTGTGTCATCTTCATTTTCAAAGTCACCTGTGTCTTTAACTAGGTTAAGTGCTACCTTATCCAGTTCTTTCTTCTTATACTTCTTGCTAGTTCTAAGAGTGGTTAGATCACTTTCATACCTATGTATTATAAACTGGCATTTATCAATATCACCAAGACAAGTAGGATCAATGTAAATATCTTCTATACGACAAGTTTCAGCATAAGGTTTATTTACAGTAACATTTAGTTCTTTTACTAGTTTTGTACCTGTCTGTACAGGTTCCATAGTAGCTGGGTCTAACTCGTAAGTAGGGTACTCAACTTCAACTTCTTCATCTGCGTAGTCCCATGAACACTTAACTACAAGTGTACCCTCAGTAGTAAGTAGCTTTACTGCATCGGTAATAAACTTATACCTATTAAACTTTCTAGTAAACTGGTAGTTAAGTACTAATTCATTTTGTTCCGCTGCAGCTCTATCTTCTGATGTGATAGGTACACACTTTATAATATCACTAGTAGATAAAAAGGGATCTTTTAGAGAAGCATGTTGCCATTCATCTTGACGTTTTATGTCTCTAGACACTAATGAAGATTTACCTTTTACTTCATTACCGTAGTTTTCTCCGTTGTAAGCTTTCTTCCAAGTTTCTACTTGGCTTACAGTTTCTAAACGAAGGTTATCTGCAGCAGTTAAATCATCTTTTAGACTACTTAAAATTTTAGCTTTATCTACCATCTTGAAAACCTTTTTGAATTTTATTTAAGATAGTAAACATTACTTACCACCTTTATTGTGCAAATCAAATAGTGTCTTAACTTTATCAGATAAGATTTCTATACTGAGATTCATTTTAGCTAGTACAACAACAAGAGTAATAGCAGCAAGTACAATAGGCCAAATAGACATTAGTTCATCGATAATCATTTTGCCACCCTGTATAGTTCCCTAATATCTGATTGCATATCTCTTATAATATCTTCTTGTAGTTTGTAACCAGATTTTAATTGTTCAATTTGGTTATCTCTTACTTTTAACTCTAACTCTATACGTTCTTCACGAACAAGCATTTGTTTTAGTTCTGATACATCAACACTTAAACTTTGCATAGAGTGATAGAAGGCAAATCCACCAGATACACCAGCAAACGCTAACATAAGGATAGGCCAGTATTTCAGTAGTGATGATATTTGGTCTGTCATTACTGGTCACTTTTCCTGTGGAACTCTTTAGAATCCTTGTGTTTGTAATACCAATTAATTACAACAGAAACTAAGGCAATACCTAATGACACCAACGCTACCCAAGGTATATCTGTTGTAGTAGTTGTGGTACTAGTTACTAGTGCAACTGAAGTAGCCGTGTATGTAGTAGGTTGTGTGAACGCTGCTACAGTATCACTTACACTCATAACTTGACTCCTCTGCTACCAAACCACCAAAGTACTGCTGTAACTGTTAGAAATACAGCTTGATTTATAATATGTGAGTACAATGTGTAAAGATCTGATACAGGAAGTGAGTTCAAACCTCCTAGTAACGCACTAATGTTATATGTTATAAACGTTACTATAACTAGTAGGTATATAGTTATGGCAGGTCGCATTAGTGAACGTACACCGTCAATCCATTTAATACCAACTGGTTTAGACGAAACTAATTGAGATGCTGTAAATGCTTCTCCTGCTGATATTTCACTTTGTATATCAGCTTCTGCGATAGTCATATCAATTTTTTTATCAGCCATTGCTAAAGCTTGTTCTGACTCAGCCGCATCACGCTTTAAATCAACTTCAGCCATTGATAACTCATGAAGATTATTTAATTCATCGCTCTTGCGTTGCTCACGTTTAGCCATGTAGCTACCAACTAAACCGACAATCGCACCTAATCCTGATGAACTAGCTATTCCAAGAATTGCATCTAACACGGAGTATCTCCAATAATGTGTAAATTAAAACTTTTCTTACTTTGTAACTTGTTAAATTTAACTAAAGCCGTACCAGAACTTAAAACAGCAGGTAAACCAGATAGCCTACCTTTTCTAGACCCTAATATAATACAGCCTTTACTGTGACTAGCCAAGTTTCCTTTGTGTATAAGTATGCCAGATCTTTTACTTACTGACTTAATATGCCAAACTTTTTGGTATTTTCCACTGCCAGAACGTGGAAGGTAGTCTACAACATAACGTCCTGCTGGTATGCAGCTGACATTAGATCTATTATCTAACCAAGGTCTTTCTATAGTAACAAACTGTTGTCCATTAGCTATAAGAATACCGTAGGTATGAGTTTTAAAGTACTGTCTTATAAGGAAAATAGTATTCATACTTAACCCAGTTCTGTCTTACTCATAGAAACTCTATGGCGTTGAACTTCTCCCCACTCCTTACAGTATACTACTGCAGACATACTCCTAGATGATCCATAACCAGAATCTGAGTGCCAGTTATCAGGTGGAGCTAGTGTATTAAAAGCTTCAAAGGTCATACTGCCACCAATCTCTGTAGCTTGTTTATGGTGGATATGACCCATAATACAGTAACGATGTTTAGTCTCACCCCATTCTTTAGCCATAGTTCTAGTGAAGTATTCAAAAGCAGATTGAGGTTTCATCCTGTCACCGTGATGAGATGTAATCATTACGTTACCGTATATGTAACTCATGAACTTAGACACGTTGTCTAGTACAGTAACACGTGGTTCATCAGAGTAGAAAGTTTGTAACATTATGTTAACAACCATAGCTACATCACTATCATGATTACCTCTAGTATTCATAAGTACAACTTTATTGTGTACTTCAAGCATCATATCAACTGCATTCCTATAAACTCTAACAGCAGCCATTAACGCATCAGAAAAATGTCCATCTACATCTAGTGGTGTACCTTTAGCTGTAGTACCTGCAGCATTATTAGCATGTAGGAAGTCTCCCACATTTAATAGTAATCCTACTTCAGATGGCCCAGATGCTTTAATTAACTTCTGTATTGCCTGTGTAGTTACTCTTTCTGCTATCTCAATGTTCCATTCACCTTGGTCACTATTATTAGTGACAAGCATTCCTATGTGAGCATCACCTATTATTATAGCGGTTAGCTGTTCTGCTTTAACTTCATTATTACTTACAGGTATAGGAACATACTTAGTAATTTCAGATGTCAAACCATCCGCAAACGCAAGTAACGCAGCTTCTGCATTTTCCTTTTTAAGATCTGTTTTAACCCACTGTCTTATAGGTTTTCCATTTTCATCATAAAATGTACTAACACCTTTTACTACATGAGTACTTGGTGCTATATGGGTCATGTCGTGGTCAGGCGACCAGCCTTGCTTTGAGGCGTTAGCCTTTACTTTCTGCAAAGACCTTTCTAGCGTCCTTTGGTTTACACCAAGGAAGTCAGCAGCTTGTCTTTGAGTTCCGTGGTTTAACACAGCGTCTATAAATTCTATCTGCCTATCAGATGCAAATTGCTTTAAGCTTTCTAAATTCATATAATTTTATACCCTATTATTATTAGTATAGTAAGTAGATTTTACCAAAACAACTTTCTACTGGAATCCTTTGTCAATCCAATACTGGGGGTAGTTCAGATCTTTTATTGTAAGTTTTTTGTTAAGTAGAAGTAACGTAATATAGCGAATTGTTTTTTTCCTTAGAGTTTTAAAATCATTGACGTAAATACAAGTATTAGCTTTATTTTCTCGTACTTGATTATCTTCTTTTGCTGACCCCCACATACTATTATCTGCATACTCCCTGCCTTTGAATATCTTTTCAGGTTCAGGGTCATCTAGTAGTGCTGCGGTTATGTACTCACGAGAGAAGTTAAGTATGTTGGTTAAGTGTTCGACATTGAGTGTGGAGTTAAAGGATCTGAATTCAATTGTGCCTAAAGTTGGGAGGTGGCTGTAATTAACTGCTGGACGGCACTTAGTTCTGTCAGCGAATCCAAAAGCCTTTTGGTTAGTTACTCCACCGTGCAGTGCATCAACCATGCTATTTACAGATGTTAGATCACTCTCCATCATTCGCTGTACTGCTACTGAGTGATACGGATATGTATAAACATTCGTGAAACATTCGTAGTGCCAATTGTAATACTCCCTCTGCTTTGCGGTTGGCATGGATTCAAAGTCTGGCCTATCAACTATATTTACCCATCGAAGTATGGAATAGTCACGCTTCTGACCATACTCAATAAGGTGCTTAAGTACATCAGGACGCTCAAGTAACTGCGGTATACGAATGTGTGTATGTATTGTGCCACGGTTCGTAGGCAGTTTGTAAGTAGGAATGACTGCTTCCGCAACATCTAATATTACTTTCAGTAACTCGCTTTCTGAATCACATGCTTTAGTTTGCAACTCGCCACCAAACATATTGAATTGAAGTGTGGGGTCAATACTAATACCACATGGTGCAGAACCGTAGTCTTCAATACCACACCAAGTATTTCCCTCTGGCATTTCTATCCGTCTATCCGCACTTCCAAAGTCCACTTCTGCACCAAATGTAGCACCTTGGAGAAAGTCGGCAATTTCAGATTGGGTCATCATTAGCTAGGTGTACGTCCCTTACTCTCTAAGTACATTTTGTTTTGATATGCATCTTCTTCGGCTATTGCCCAAGCTGGTATTGCAGGTGCGTCTTCAACTTCAAGCACGAAGTACGTTCTAAACTGTTCTTCAGTCCAGTTGTTTTCCACCGACTCTGGTGGGACTCTATGGTTGATGAGCATCTTGATATTAGGGGTATTAGATGCAGACCATTCAAGTACCATTTCACCTTGTGCTTCATTTGTCTCTACTACTTTAAAAGTGTTGTAAATTATCATGTTAGGTGTCCTATAGTTGCCCGTAAACTTGTTTAACTCTATTAATATTCTCAGCCGCTTCTTCTGCCTTCGCCCATTCAGGGATAGCAGTACTAGCTAAAAGTTCTGTTGCGAAGTGCGCTCGTAGTTCTGCCTCAGTCCAGTTATCCTGATCTGCTTCAAGTGGTATCTTGTGATCTCGCACTAACTTCAATGCGGGTTTAGTTGATGCAGACCACTCAACTGTCAGTGTTCCTGTTGCGGCATCGGTTGCGATTACTGTAAAACTATCTAAAGGATTCATTGTTTATTCTCTTGGTCATTTAGCACAATTGCTAGTACCTGATCACCGTAAAGTGGGTGATCGGGTTTTGGGGTTTTTACATGTAGTATAAAATCTGCATCGAAATAATCGCTAGGCCAGCGATACTCGCTGTTTCCTACGATGTACATTGCGTCTTCTGGGTGCGTAAAATCACATAACTCAGTGGATTCAAACCCATCCCGTTCTTCTTCAATCACAACGATAGGGTGATCACCACCGAGCATAACTTCGTCAACCGAATCAACTAGTTGAAGTGATACGCCGTAGGTATGCATCAGTGACCAGTAGTGGCATTCAAAGCGTTGCTTTCTAACAGGGTCATCACACTCAGGATGGGGATAAAACCCCACAATAAAGATGTGAGGGTCTGATGCTTTAGTTCGTTTGTATGCCTGTGTGATCACGAGATAGTTCCAGCATATGAGCCGTATCCACCAGACCAAGAGATGTTTGAGCCGTTGCGTTGGATTGCAATACCTCTTGATCCACCAGCTCCACCACCCCAAGTTGAACTACCGCCACCATTACCAGCTGCTCCAGCACCACCACCTGTACCACCAGATCCTGCTGTGCCAGAAACTCCACCAGAACAATGTGTTCTTGATAAAGATGCTCCACCACCCCCACCAGCTTGAGATCCTGTGCTTCCGTAACCAGTACCGCCATTACCACCAGAGGCATATGAGTAGGAACTAGAGTTGGTACAAGTAGTAGCCCAACTGGTACAGCCCCATTTATTACTAGTAGCACAATAGGTAGATGTGGTTCTGTCGTTTAGTATTCGGAAGCCACCACCGCCACCACCGCCACCGCCTCCACCATATATCTGGCTGTTGTTGTCGATAGTGAGGTTGGATGTGCCTGTTGAAGACTGTATGGACATAGCACGGCCACCAGCACCACCACTATAGCCAGCAGCATTATTTCTGCCACCACCACCAGTACCACGATAACCTTTAATGCTTCCGTTTATTACTAAAGTTACGTGGTTATAACCAGTGATATTTCCAGTTTGGAATGCCCAGTTACCTGAATTACTGGCAATTGCATTACCTGTCAGGGTTACGTGAATTGGATTGCTACTATTTAGGTTGGAGAATGCAGATTGAGATGTCAATACAAAGTGTGTACCCATACTGATACTTACGTATTGGATATTAGACTTACCATGAAACTGGTTCATGGATATCTGTCCACTAGTAGGTATGCCAGAAGCACGACCATAGTATTCAGACATAGTGATAGGATGCCCTCCACCAAACTCACTTTGGAGGTTAGCGAAGCTTATTGCCCCTGAACCTTGTAGAGCCATTACTTACTCCCCACTATACCCTTGAGTTCCTCAATCTGAGCCTGTTGCTCTTTTATTGCTTCAATGAGTAGACCTACAATATTACCGTATGCCACTGATTTCATACCGTCATCATTATCGTAAACGGCTTCAGGTAAAACTGCTTCTAATTCTTGAGCAATCACACCTGTAGCTCGTTCCCCATGCATATCAAAAGTTACACCACGAACACTGGTGACTTTCTCTAAAGCGGAAGGGATTGTTTCAATGTTACTTTTTAAACGTAAATCTGAATATGCTGTGATGTTACCTGAAGCAGTGAAACTACCAGAAAGGGAATTACCATTACTGGATAGGTTACTGAGTCCCACTTCGGAAGGAGTATTGATGGTGCAACTAAACGCAGTACCTGACAAAGACATGCCCGTACTTGCTGTATAAGTTGTATTGGTATCAGTATTATTATCAGGAACTACTACAGTATCAGTAGTGCCGTCACCACGATTTAGCGTGATCGTGTGTCCACTAATTGTCATTGCATTCGCTGCAGTACTTAGTGCCTGATTGGTTGTTTTAGTGACTTTAGTAGCAAGAGCTGTAGTCAACGTGGAAGCGTAAGACGCATCGTCATTTATTGCTGCTGCTAGTTCGTTCAGATCATTCAGAGTACTTGGAGCACCGCCAATGAGATCAGTTATCTCGGTCTGTACGTAAGCAGTAGTAGCTACCTGAGTAGTGTTAGTATTAGCTGCGGCAGTGGGAGCAGTAGGTGCGCCAGTTAACGCAGGACTAGCCAAAGGTGCTTTTGCATCTAACGCTGCTTGCAATCCAGTTGTAACAGAAATCGCATGATTTGCTGGGTGAGTATAATTATTTGAAGATGCAGCTATTCCGTTTAGTTTTGTGTGGTCAGCATCAGTAAATACATTACTATCTGCAGCAGATTCTACTGCGGTCCTGATTTCTGCGTCTGTTTGATCTGCTGTAGCAAGCGTTTCAATAGTATCTATCTTAGTTTTATCTGCACTAGAAGGCATCGGAAAACCACCAGCAGTAGACCCGTCATGGACTACTAAAGTGTCCTTGGTTGTGTCAACAGTAACTTCACGTAATGCGCCTATAAATGCGGCGTGTTCTGAAGTCGTGCCACCACGTAGTTGTAGTAGTTTGCTCATTCTTATAGACCTCCAAAGTCCATTTGTAAATTAGTACCAGATACAGTACCTATGTTTGTTAAATTGTTATTTTGTCCATCTAGTGCACCACCAAGTTGCGGGGAAGTGTCCCCTACCAAAGATGTCAGACCCACGGCAATAACTCCCCAAGCAGACCCTGTGTAGTATTTTAATAAGCTATTAGTTGTGTCGTACCACAAATTACCTGCAGTTGGTGAAGAAGGTGCACTAGCAGCTACTGTATACTCAGTAGCATACCTATTAACATCAGCAATAGATACACCTACAGTATTGACATTAGTAATTGAACCAGCAGTTAAATTAATGTTAGTTGAGTTACTAGCAACAGTATTAACATTTGTAGCGTTACCAGCTACAGCATTAATATTTGTGGATAATCCCGCCACAGAATTAATGTTAGAAGCATTAGATACAACAGCGGTGATATTAGAGGAGTTACCAGCTGCCGTAGTAACATTTGATGATATTGCTGCAAGGGTATTCAGGTCCGATACTATCGCTGCAGTACCTAACGTATTTAGATCTGCGACGACATCGGCAGTTCCGAGTGTGTTCATATCAGCGACTACATCCGCTGTACCTAGTATCGCCATATCAGCTATAGCTGCGGAGGTTCCTAACAGAGTTACTTGAGCTGCTTTACCAGCAACTGTTGTCACATCTGCTGATATACCTGCTACTGTAGTTACATTTCCTGAAATACCAGAGACGGTTGTTACGTTACTAGATATACCAGCTAGGGTATTCATGTTAGTAACATTGCTAGATGTTCCTAACGTATTCATATCGGTTACAACATCTGCTGTACCAAGTGTATTCATGTCACTTACGACATCTGCAGTACCTAGCACATTCATATCAGATACAACGTCAGCTGTTCCTAATATAGATAAATCAGTTATAACAGCCGAAGTACCTAGTAAACCAATCTCTGCAGCTTTTCCTGCTACTGTAGTGATATTGGCATTATTGCCAGCAACGGTAGTTACGTTAGCTCCAATACCCGCTACTGTTGTCACATTCGCACTGATACCAGCCACTGTAGTTACATTAGCGGCTATGCCACCTACCGTATTAACATTAGTTATGCTGTTAGCGACTGTTTCAATTTCTGATACAGCCTCATTTAAGTCGTTAGCAACTGTCTCTACTTCAGAGATAGCTTCATTTAAATCGTCAGCAACTTTTATGACTTTAACAATGTCATCAGCGACTGTAGTTACCTTGGCAATGTTTGTAGCTACTGTAGTAATATCAGCGTTATTACCTGCAACTGTATTAATATTAGTTGTGTTACCTGCTACTGTAGTCACATTGCTGGAAATGCCAGCTGTTGTAGTAATGTTGGCTGCAATACCTGCTGCTGTAGTGACGTTAGACGCTATCGCAGCAAGTGTATTTACACTACTTATTGAGTTACCAACTGTGGTAATTGAGTTACCAGAACCTGTAGTAACAGCATCTGTTATAGAACCTAAGTCTTCAGAATAGACAATATCACCAGCAACAATATCAATTGCTGCCTGATTAGCCGCTGTAGGAGCAGTAGCAGCCCATGAGGAAGTAGCTGTGCTATACGCTCTTAATTCGTTGTTTGAGGTATTCCACCATAAGTCACCAGAATCTAGTGATGTGGTAGGAGCAGTTGAAGTAACACGATACTTTTGGGCAAAACTGCTAACGTCTGTTACTACAGCAGCTAATGTATTCATATCAGATACGATATCAGCAGTGCCAAGTATAACCATGTCAGCAACAGCTGTAGACGTACCTAATAACCCAATCTCAGTTGCCTTTCCTGCTACAATTCCAATGTCAGTTGCATCATTTGCTACTGAAGTTACATCTGCTTGTATACCAGCCACGGTATTGATCTTTCCTTGGTCAACTGTAGTGGGTCTTAATGGGTCCCAAGCAGAACCAGTGTAGCCTTGCATACGTGAGGTTGATGAGTCCCAATACATTGATCCCGTTAAAAGTGCATCACCATCGTTGTTTAATGTTGGTGCTGTACCCTTTACTCCGAGAAATCTGTCATCAAATTCATCAAGTGCAGCCGCTACAAGAACCACATCTGCATTCGTTATTACAACATCTGCATTAGTAATCACTACGTCTGCATTAGTGGCAGTTTTATCATTACCCGTGGCAGTGCGGTCTAGTGCGGTTTGCACCTTATCTGCCTCTGCCAAGCCTTCGCTCGTTAATGCAGCTGCTGCGCTAACAGCTGCTGCGTTTTTGGATGCAAGCGCAGCAATCCTATGAGCATTAGATTCATTCTTAAAAGTTTCAGTAACACCCATTGCTGTGTTAGCTACACCTGCCTTACTAGTTGCAATCCCTGCTTGGGTAGTAGCAGTTACCACATCTGCATTAGTTAAAACAAGATCTGCTGCTGTATCAATTGTATCTTGATTAGTTGCTACTAAATCCGCAGCAGTATCGATCGTATCTTGATTAGTGGCGACTAGATCAGAAGCTACTGCTGTTCTATCCAGACCAGTTTGAACCTTATCAGCTTCAGCGAGAACAACATCAGCGTGAGTAAGTACAACGTCAGCATGTGTTAAAACCACATCAGCGTTAGTAGCAATTTTATCTAGTGCTGTTTGAACTTTATCAGCTTCCGCTAAACCTTCACTAACGAGAGCTGCCGATGCACTAACTGCTGCAGCATCTTCAGAAATTTGTGCGTCATCTTCACTAGACTGTGCTGCTACTGTATTTGCAGCAGTAGTAGTTGCTGCATTAATTATACTACCAGTATTAGTGTTTACTAAAAGTAGTGCAGCTAAATTTGTTTCTAACTCAGTTAACTCTGTAATTTTATCAGCTACAGTTTTTACTGTGTCGTATCCTGTAGTAGCCAGCTCTCTATTTATTGTTATTTCATTAGATGTTAATGAACTAGCTTTTCTTGCCATTAGGTAAAACCTCTTGTCTCAAATGTGAAAGATTCTAAATCGTCAGGAAGTATTAGGCCGTGCTCTATGACTCTATTACAGCTTTGTTCAAATCTTATATAATGTGCGTTGTTTTCAGCTTTTGTGTCAGAACTAATTGTGCTATTACCTCTATAACCTATGTAATGAAGTAATGCTTCAAGTAACTGTGGGGGTAAAGCTAGGTTGTTTGATACTGCTGTAGCAAAGTCTGGGGAAACTCTGTATATAACACTTAACTTTTCGTCTTGTGCTACATTAGGAACTTCAACTGTGTTGTACGAAGGAGTCATTATACCTAGTGGGTCTGACTCGTCATTTATACTGACTGTATCTCCCTGTTCATCATAGCACTCAGAAACTAAGAGAAAATTTTGACTAGTTGTCATAGCTACATCAGAATCAGTGCCATCTAGGGTGTAAGTGGTTTTACCATCTTGTAGAGTTATAATAGCTTCTTCTTGTTTAAGAGGAAATCTTTTGTACAACTCTAACATACCAAGATTTACAAAACCTAGCACTGCAGTAACGTCGTCCTTTACGCCAAGCTGTCTAAGTTCTGTGCTCTTAGCTAAATCAATAACTTTACTAGCTAACATTACAAAATCCTTATAATTTTTAGCATACTATCATATAGTAAATTAAAATACAGTACTGTTGCTATCTTCATTAAAATCGTCAACGTCTGGAAACATTGCAAAAGTGCCTGATTCATTTTCAGTATATGTTACAGCTAATTCTTCACTAGGTTTAAATGGTTGAAGTTCTGACAACATAGCTAGTGTATCAGCTACGTCATCATGTTTGGATTTAAACCCAGCTTTGGTTACGTACCTCAATTCTTCTAGACACTCTACCATATATTTAGAAGTTCTCATCTCTTCTGGGAACATTAATTTTTTAGCTTTGATAATCGGGTGAAATATCAGAAATCTAGTTATCTTCTTTTTCGTAGGTCGTATTCCTTCTTTATTGCTGTCAAATCCTTTAGCAATATTAAAAAATACGTTTCTTTCCAGCATTTCCTTTTTTATCCAAGCTATAAAACCTCCTTGCTGCCCGCTAACTTCAATACCTACCTCTAAAGGTTTGTACATTGCTACATACCTAAATAGGTCATCAAGAGTCTTGTCCATTAGCTGTTGCCCAATCATACCATCTACTAACATCCAATCTCCGTTATTGTTATACGCAAAAACAGATATAACACTGTAGTCTGCTTTCTTTCCCTCAGAAGTTGCAAAGTCAGTAGTGATGTAGAAATTATAGCTACTCCTGTTCTTTAAAACATTTTTCCTGCTATACCACACCAAGTCGTCGTCTTTAACTAGTTTATCTTCATCACTTATAATTCTTATCATTAACTCTTGGTCAAATGACGCTAGTTCTCCACTACCTTTAAGACTTTCATACTCATGTCTAACAAATGAGTAGGGGAATCTATCTTCCCAAGCACCTACAAATTCTTCTTCTGTGCACGGGAATTTTTCACACAAGGGGTATATCTTAGTACTCCATGATGTAGAACTAGCTGCTTCATACAAAGGATCTTGCTTGTTGAACGGCGTACCTGTCCAATTAGTCATACGTTTTTTAGGATGTAGGCACTGCCTTGCAGCTCTGTAAAGAACTTTCTTTATATCCTCTACTATCGTGGGTGATTCAGCATTTTTATCTGACATTAAATCATCTAAACCTAGCCATGTGGGTCTTTGCCCATATTCTTTAAATCCACGCACACCAGTACTTGCACCGAACCCTCTTACACAAAAAAACTTACCGTCTAAGTTTTGAAACTCCCAGCGAACATCTGTAAATTTTGCGTTAGGTACGTATTTCTGCAGAAAAGTAGAGTGCTCCCATCTGTACTGAAGATTTTGCCTCATAGACTTAATACCATTATCAATAGTATCAGCTACATACATTGCTACGTCTACTTGACCAAACCCGTCAACTTTACCGTATACAGCTATGTATAACCACATATACTCATGTATCACAGAAGTCTTAGCACCACCACGAAAACAAACAAATAGGTTTTGTCTTCCAGTGGTTAATTGGTCCAACATATCATAGTGAAATACTGGGGATACGTTCTCTTCCCCCATAGAACCATTAACCAATTTTATAAAAGCTATAAATTTAAGAGCAAATTTACTAGGTATATACCCCTCGTTAAACTTAGAGTAGCTAACATCATGAAGCATATCTTCCAAATCTTTAGATTCACTCATATTAGCTATCTTCATCTTTATGTATTATTTTAGCTTCAATAATAGTTTTTATAGGGATACCTGCTTGTATGCTCTGCTGCTCTCTTATCACCATTTTCTCAGTAGCTTCCTGTAATGCTGCTATAGCTGATTTAGCACCATCTTCTACTTGAACACTAATAACGTGGTCTTCCGTTGGTTTTAATTCTCTAATAAGAGTATCTGATGCTTTCTGTCTGACCATTTCTGATCTAGCATCCCGCATTAAATCTGCTTGAACTAGGATAGCCTCATGAAGTAAATGCCTGTGTATAAGTTGTACAGGTATACCAGCAACTTTTCGTATTTCATTAACTAGGGCTGTAGAGTTGTACCTAGATGCCTCGCCACGTATGTCTTCTTTTTTCTGCCCTCTATCTAACCTTCGTTTTAGCCTTTCAGGAAACACTTTAATATATGATTCAGTAATATTATTACCAGCTTCTATCAATGAGAAGAACTTGACTGCAGACATGTATGCGTTAGAAGTAAACTTATTATTAGAACTAAGTATATTCAAGTGATCCCTATATACGTCTAGGAACTGCTCACCATACTCAGGGTCGTTAGCAAGTTTGTTTAACTCATCTACGGTTCCTTGGTTAACCATGTTCTTTTGTCTATTGGTTAACTGAGACTGTAAAACTTCTAAATCTAGTTTGGCTGCTCTAATTTCTTGTTTTGTTACTACTGATCCCATTTTGGTACCTAGTAAGGAATATCAATTGTTGGGTCGAAGTAAGGGCTAGTTTTCTGGCATATATATTTATAGTCATCTGAATCCATCTCTACTTTTCCTTTTAGTAGAACTGAGTAATCAAATTCTTTTATATACCTAATAACCTCTACTTCATCTAAACCTTTAAACATTTCCTGACCACCATCTACCTTTTTGTCAGGAACCCATTGCCAATCTGACAATACATCATGCATGTGCTTCTCAACCAATAGCGGAACACCTGTCTCAAAATCTAGTCTTAACCTAGTGAGAGGTACATAACGATACTGTGTAAACCAAGACCTAAGTATTTCCATCATACGATCAGTAGATCTAGGGCTATGGCACATACCAACTTTGTGTACTAGCTCACCATCATCAAGAGTAATTTGGAGTACATATACTCTTCCAACAGAAGTATCGGGTGATTTCAGTTTAGCAAACATTTATGTACTGTATAAATTAAGGAACGTTGAGGTCGATACAACATGTACAGGTTGAGGATCAATAACAAGTTTTCTCACGTTAACCTTAGTAATACCATTAACTTTGGCGTTTAGTATCCTATGGAATCCGTCAGCTACAGTGCCATCAGAGTATAAAGTTATTGCGTACTCTTGGGTCACGTTGTTTACTTTTGTTACGTGGTAAACAAGGTCATCACACATAAACTTTGTATTGTTGAATACCCAGAAGTTGTTTTCTGTGAGTTCAGGAATAGTACTTTCAGTAGTTACTCCGTATGCGTCCCATAAGTCCTGAACCATGTACACGGCTACGCTGTCACCTATTTTCCTTCCTCTCATTTCGTTAGACATTACGTTTTTAAGTCCTGTTAAGGTTATTTAAAAATAGGAATATACACTATGTACTTTTAGTAGGCAATTAAAAGATGATTTTCATCTTAGCTAGGATACAGGTGATTCAGGGGTAGGGTGTAGAAAAAACCCCTCGCTAACTCTCGTCAGTAGGGGTTCAGTTAAGACGGACAAAAGACTACCCCCTAAAGGGGGTGTCCTGTCTGTCCCGATGGATCACCTCCAGAGGTAATGGACAAAATGAGGGTTTACATTGTCGGGTAAATTCTCATTTATGAACTGTATCACAGTCACCCCATTTCTTAAACAACACAGCACCTTTAGTCTGACTTCCGTGCCTAAGTAAGCTAGGGGATAACATATATATACCGTTCTGGACTTTCCGTATAAATTCTTTTTTATATAATTTTTGGAATAATGTAGACACAGTAGGAACTGTAGTACCACACTCTTCTGCTATCTTAGCAAACGTACCGATAATGCGGTTATTACTGTCTTTATTCTTAATGAGCCAAGCAAGAACTTTATTAGTTGCTGTACCTGCTACACCAATATATTCAGCTAGTACTTTAGCGTAAGCTCTCTCCCAGTATTCTTTAGGTATCTTCTCAATAAATATATCAACAGACAACATCTCACCTGTTCTTGTATTCACCATCATGTACTTATCTTCTTCTCTATCCATTACAATATTCTTTAGCCTTTATATAAATTATATTTTAGCACTTATATAGTTTGTGGTACACCTTTTATACTACTTACTAAAACCTAATGCCATGTGGTAGTGAGTTTACTAAAGAATATTTTAGTAGACTATAAAGAATATTATAGTGAACTTTTCCGTAAAGCTAGGTACAGCGTCATTCCTAATGTCTTCCCTTTATATATCTATTACGTGTTGAAAACTTACGTAATGAGCTTGTTAGTTTCCATAGGGAGTTTACTAAAATTTAATTTATAAAAATTCCGTATGGGGATTTAAAAAATTAGTACTGAGGCAGTATATATGTGCGTAGCACATGTACAGGGGGATACCCCCCCGCTGGGATAGATGGGACCCATTATAAAACCTCATCAACTATAGGAAGAAACAAAATGACAAACTTATACAACACAGTACAAGAAGACTTAGTATCCACGTTACTAGACGCGAACAGACTCATTGAGTCTGTAATAATATGCGGCTCTAGGAGCCTGTCGTTGAGCTGCAAGACTACCGTAGTATTAGTGGAAACACTAAACGTGGGGCTAGACTTAGCACTAGATAGTATACCTTCTAGTTACAAGGAAACGGAGACTCGTCTTCATTCACTGTTCGAAGAAGTACAAAGCTAACATCTGTACACTGTCATAGTCACTGACATTAACTGTGACTACTTACCACCATACATCCTACTAATACAGGGTGTATGTTAGTGAGTGTACGTACCATTCAGGTATGCCTTACAATAGGAGAATAGATATGAACGATAACGTAGAAGTGGCATCAGTAATAGCTGTAACAACAGCTGTAGTACTCACATGTTTACTAGCTGTAGTACTAGTCCACTATGGGTGGATGTAATGAACAGTGCAGCTAAAAGAATGCACAATATAAACAGATTGTATGAAGTCTGTAGCAGTCTTAGTATAACAATTACTTACATAACATTATTGGTAGGAATACCGTTGATGTTTATGTGGTAACACATAAGACCTGATCATGTCTAAAACTGATTACCTAGCTATAAGTGCCGTAAGCGGTATTTATAAGTAGGTGTTGTTACCGTATTGAGTAACAGCCTATTAACGGAGAATATTATGAACACATTATTAATAAACAGCACACTTACTGTTTTAAGTATTGACGAAATAGTGGCTAATTATGCTCAAGCAGTATCTTTAGTATTAGTTGGTTTGTATGACATGCATGTTCAGGTAACTAAGAAAAATAACTCTTTATTCTTTAAGTACATGACAGATCAAGAGATGGATTACGCATTGAGTGATGTTGATGTTGGTACTTCAAGCCAGTTTAATTACCACAACCCTAATTGGCACTTTGTACCATCATTACGAATAGCTATCAGAGATAGTTTAGAAGGTTAAATAATGACCACCTAGCTCTATGGAAAGTGTTAGGAATTTTTAAGGAGTATGACAGTACCATGCATACATTTGTGTGCATGTAAATTAGGAGATTACAATGGCTACATATATGGATTTGCTGCCTATCACACTAATTGACCCAAAAAGGAGAAGAAAAATATTAATTCCTCTCCTATTCGGGGTATTTGTTGGCACCTAGCTTTGTTGGGTAGCCTTGTAGTACCACTTGTGAATTATCATAGGTGTAATTTTTGGAGTAGTAATATGAAAAAGTTTAATGTACAGCCCACGTTAGAGGCTTTTGAAGTAGTAAGACCTAAGATGAAGGACTTGCTTACTCTTAGAGTGCATGAAGCACTATTGTTAGGTCATTTCTTAAATAAGTACAACAACTATTTGCGTAAGACTTTAGGTAAGCTTGAAGTCACTAGCAACGATGTGCTTCTTGCCAGTTTCATAGGCAAGTTGGCAGTTCGTATGCCATTAGTTGTGGAGGGTAAGTGGGATGATTTCCAGAAACAACAGCAGAAGTTTTTGGCTGCTTCACTGCTTATCAACATACTGGTTGATAGTGGTGAGTATGTTCTTGAGGAACGTATTAAGGAAGTAGATCCGTCTAGTAACTATGGTAAACCTTACCGTAAAGATTTATTTCTTATCTTTGATGGTGTTGAACCTAAGAAAGAGTTGTTACGTGGTCTTGAGACTAGATCAGGAGTTTACTATCAGGATAAAGTAGGCAGTATTAAGCTTAGTGCTGAGTTTAAAGGTGTGTTGCACGATGTTGGGTCAATGGCGTTTAAGTTAAGTGATGTAGCTAGTGAAGAGTTAATTCTTCATGGTTATAAACTGTCCAAGAACTACGTTTCTAGTGGTGACGGCAGGGGTGAAGATCCTACTCTTAAGCGCGAAAGGTACAAGTCTTACGCTGCACTTATTATGAATGATGTAGCAGCATTAGATAAGTTTTACTTGCCTATGAAGTATGATTCTAGAAGTCGTATGTATTACGAGTTTCAACTAGAAGGTATGCGTCCACAAGGACATTTGTGGGAGACATTAATGATAGACGCTTATGAGCCTCAGATACTTAGCAGGAGTGCTGTAAACCACCTCAAACACATCATATATGTTACTAGATATGGTAGGTGTTCATTAGACCAAGCATTATATGGTTGGACTAATAGTGATTGGGTATGGGCTAATAATAGAGATCCTCTAAAAGCTACTACTGAAAAGGAGTTTGGTGAGTTCATACTAGTAAACAAGGCTGTTCAAGCTGTGGCTGATGCAGTTGACGGTACACCTTCACATTATATGTTTGGTAAGGATCTTACTAACTCAGGATTGATGATGGCAGGTAGTTGTTTTAAGTCAGCTAAGATGTTAAAGATGGCTAATCTTATTCAGTTGAAGACTGTACATGATAGTCACACTGATATGCAAAAGTCTTATGGTTTAGACCATTTGACTAGGAAAGATATGAAGAAAATATCTAACCCGATGCTGCATGGAGCGTCTATAGGTAGCATGGTTAAAAACGTACAGTTAGCATTGCGTGAAAATGGAGAAAGCGATGACACTGTTGACACTATAACTAAGGACTTTGTTATAGGTAAAAACCATGAAGCATTTGGCTTAGAAGTGGATAATATCTTTACTATTTCGTCTTGGGGTGCATCAGCAGTTAGCAATACTCAAACTGAGCTTTATTGGACAACACCAGACGGCTTTAAGGCGTACCACAGAGCACATATGAAGTATTGTCCAGTAGTAATACATACTGCTACTGCGTCTGTTAAAGCTTGTTTTAGGGAGACTAAGCTAGTGTCCGATATGCCATTAAAGCAACAAGCTAATGGTCGACCATTGCATGATAAGTCATTTATTGCTAATGGTAGTAAACATGCTGTGGAAGTTAGTAAGACAGGGCTACATGCCAACTTGACACATAGCTTTGACGCTACGTTATTACGTAGAGTTGTCAATAGAGTTGTCAGTAAAGGTGAAGTATGTTTGCTGAAGCATGATGACTATATGGTGTTTCCTGATATGTATGACGATATAATAGAGATTGGTCAAGTATTCTTTAAGGAAGCAGCTAGTGTTAACTTCTATGAAGTAGCAATGAAGGATATTGCCAGTAATGGCAGTACACCACCAATACCTGATCTAGTTATAGGTGATTGTGAAGTAGAAGATAGTGTTAATTATTTAATGCCATAAGGTAGCTAGTGTACTACTGGTGTATCTAGTTAAGAAGTAAATGTACCTTGTCCATAGGACAGGTTTTCTTACCTAATTACTACACCTTTATTACATATAAACTACTTTTTAAACTATTTGAAAAAGGGTTAATAGCCATGATTCGACATGCTTAAAGCCTCGCATTCGCGAGGTATAGTGATTATAGGTTATGTACTACTACCTATTTTAAAGTAGTTATTTAAGAGGAAACTATTATGGAACGTAATCCATTAGTGCTTTCTACAGCATTTAAGAAAGCTAAAAGTAAGTTAAGAAGGATTGATCAGTTAAACATTCGTTCTTCGATGGATGTTGAAGAAACTGACATTATTGTGTTACAGCTTTCAGAAGCCAAGGCACTTGAATTTAACCTACCAATGGCTAGCTTTGTGAAAGGTCAGCAGTGGTATGTTAAATCTTTGATTGACTTCGCAGGTATGTCTGCTGAAGACCGTCTAGAAACTGAATACATCGACTGTTTTCCCGATGTTGCCAGTGAAGAAGAGTTGCTAGCTGAACTAGCTTAATTCTGCGTAACACACGGGCTGTGTGTAATGCGCTACAGGACGTTTGTACCATTAGTGGTACCTATGTACCTGTTTGCCTAAGAGGGCTTTGAAACACTTACTGGATCACTCCCAGTATTGATAACATAATGTTTGGGTAGTACCCAATAACTAACAAAATTGTAAACCAAGGAGTTGTGTATTATGAAAGACGATGAAATGCAACGTTTATGGGACTCACTAATTATTAATGGTTGGAAATATAATGCTAGTACAGGAAGGATATTTATTGGCTTTATCAAACAAGCAGCACCAATACTAGCTAAACTAGATGATTGGGATAGGTCGTATGCATTTTTTGATAGTCATATTAAAATACGAAAGATCAGTAGATTTGAATTAAACCAACCAGTATTAGCGTTTGTCAATAATCACTCTCCGCAGCTATCCAATTATCTATGGGACGCTGATTTTGATGTATCTAAGGTTATAATTAACATCGATAATTTTAAATGGTTTAAGGAAAGACGTATAAGCAAACGTCATGCTGCAATGAAGTCCAACTATAAAAAAATATGTCAAGCTACCAAGGTTGTATCAGCAAGAGCACTAAGCAAAAATCATGATTGGACTACTGTTAAATAACATTAAAAAAGGAAACTAGTAATGAATAAAAAAGTAGATATTAATTCTTTGTGTATTGGTGGAGTTTCTATGCAAGACTACCCAGACTTTTGTGATTCTTATATTGAATCAGGGTGTTATGTTGATGGATCTACTATATCAGAAGAAGAGATAGAAGAATTGAACTGTAATAGTCCAGAAATAGCGCAAAGTGCGGCATTTCAGTCGTTAACTGATTAAGGTGTAGTGATATGACCAATAAAACTAAATGTCTAGTGTTACTAGCTAAAATACAAGCATACATATACTGTCTATTGGACAGTAATGCTAGATTTCATCTAGAAAACACTTGGTCAGAGTCACTAGTACATAAAAATATATATGGTGAACCTTCCTATGCAGAAGTAGTTACGTATATTGGTGTTATTACAGGAAGTATTAAGGATAAAAATATAAAAGTTCTTAAAACTTTCTATGGAGAACTAAGATTTGATCTAGAAGACTATATTAATAACTATAACAACAGAGAATTATAATGACTGTTTTAAGAGGAACTATTGCTATATGTCAAGATTGTGCTTACCAAAGTCCCTACAAAATAGGGAAAAAAAGAATAGAGTACTACTGCAACCAAAAGGATAATATATGCAAGGAAGCAGTAAAAGACTGCGACTACAAGCAACAACTGGACAGCATATATAATAGTATGACTGATACTGAAGTATCCAGTAAATACTTTACTAAAAGATAAAACTTGTATTAATATGAGTGCTCCTAAAGGAGTTAATAAATTGAAGACAATACTATTTGTACCACTACTATTCTTACTAGTATTCATGTGTGCAGCAGCTTTTGCTGACGTAGGCACTTTCAAAAAAGGTTTTATTATACATCTAGGATCAGCACCAAACACTATAGTTGTTTGCAATCCTACAGGTGAATCTCAAGCAAATGGTACTCAAGTAGTATGTGCTGCAATAAGCTTAGAACAATTAAGAAGTTTATCGACTATGTGTATTATATACAGTCACCCAGTAGGGGTAAATCTAGTATGCAATACACAACAAACATCACTGGAGTAACCCATGAATTTAAGAAACAAAGCTCTACCTTATTCCGTAATGTACGAAAGAGTTTCAAGATGGACTTACAATATTACACCATTACCAGAAAGGTATAAATTTGGTAATTTGTGCAAAAAAGAAAGACACGTAAGTAATGAGCGTACTGTAAGGTACGAAAAATCTGGACGTTGCCTACTTTGTAGCTCAGAAACCTCAAGAAGCTACAGCAGTAAAAAAGATGCAAGAGACATGACAGCTATGCACTTGTACGAAGACAGCCTAGAAAGAAAAAAAGATAAAGACCCTTTATTCGATACATAGTCTGATTATACTTTCAGATTTGTAAACTTTGGTAATCAATGTAAATTTGGAGAAACAAAATGACAGACCGTTTAAAAGAAAAATTTGTTACTTATAACAAAGAAAATCCTGATATTTACGAGAAATTTAAAGAACTAGCGTTTATTGCCGCTTCCCATAGAAAAAATTTTGCTGCTAGAGCAATATTTCATATTATTAGATGGGATAGCATGGTTACAGGTAAAGATGCTTTTAAAGTAAACAACGATTATTCAGCGTATTATTCACGAAAGTTTATGACTGAATTTCCAGAACATAGCTCATTATTCAGGACTAGGGGCGTATGAAATGGGTAGCCCTAGATTAATACCTAATATATGCATAGAATGTGTATATAGGACAAACACAAAATTAAAAAGTGCGGTAGTTTACATGTGCACTAGATTTAACATAGACTGTAATACTAGTGTTGTACACAGATGCTCTTACCAAAAAGACAAAGAAAACTCAAAGTTAAGAAGAGAAGAGTGTGACAACCATAACTTAAATTTTAACCATAGATTTGCAAATACAGAAATTTGCGATTCTATGCAATAACGTGGTTACTAAAGTAGTACAGGCACTGGTTATTGTGTTTTTACTAGTTGTTATGTATTCCAAAGGTCAAATTGATATTGGTAATACAGAAAGTATACCTTATTGGAACATCTGCCTAAGTCTGGACTAACAATGAAGTTACTAACTGAACATGAATGGCGAAATAAGTATATCCCTACTAATATTAATCCTATTAAATATAAGGATATTCCTGAAGAAACTAGCAATTCAAATGTTTGGACTTTAGTAGAGAGAAATAACTCTTTATCATTGGTAGCAGGATTTGTACATTTAAACAGATTGGGGTACTACTTAACTAAAAATACTCATAAGTATGACGTAGAGGTGTACTTATAAAATTACTGTTATTAAGGTAGTACGCTTTTAGTACACCATTAGCACACCATTAGTACGCTTTTAGTGCACCTTTAGTACACCTTTAGTACACCAAAACCCTTTTTTTGTGTATACCCACACTTAATAAGCCATAGTCTAAACTCATTTAATGACTAACAAACATGGAAAAACTAAAAAACATACCAGCAGGTATGACACCAAAAGGTAAAAAAATACCTTATACAGTAGAGGACTATAAATACCTTCTTGACCTAATTGAGAAACGTATGTTGCTTGATAAGGCAGTAATTAGTGACCTCAAATCACGAATTAACGTAGTAGAATCCAAATTAAATAGTATTAAATTACAAAGGAGATAAGTATGAAAGAAATATTTGTAGACATAGCTTTAACATCTACGCTTGTTATAGTGGCATCAGTATTATTTTCACTAGCAATAACAGATAGCCGTGATCCACCACGATGGCTGTCTTACTTAGTCGCTACTTTAATAGTAGTAATAACAATATCAATTATAGGAGCACTTTGGTCATGAAATGTTTAGTACTTTTAGTATCACTTACCTGCACATACACAACAGCAAGTGCTGGAATTACCTGTAGTACAGATTACTATGGCAATCAAACTTGCACAGGAACAGGCGATAATTACGGCTATAAAAGCCAAGGCTCTACTGACTATTATGGAAACCAAACTTGGAGTGACAACCAAGGCAATAGAACAACTTGCAGCACGGATTACTATGGTAACTATTCGTGTAACTAATTCGTGGACTACTAAGACGCGGAAACTGGAGCTGGCCCAGATGCCGAGCTGATATTGGCTCGTAATAAGTGAAGTCCTGTACTGGAAAAATCGAGTCATGCCGTAATTTTCAAAGCTAATACAGGCAATAAATTTAGTACAAAGGAAAATGAAACTACGGAAGATTAATTAAATGAAAACAATATGTGAGCTAGAAAAAGAAGTAGATATACTATACGAAAAAGCAATGCTATATTTAAAAGAATCAGAATCTGATTGGAGATGTTTATCTGCTCACAGTAAAGCAAGAGAATACTGGGGTAAATACCAAGTAGCATGTGATAACTTAGATATTGCTAAAGACGAAGAAACCTGTAGTTTCAGTAATGAGAGTAGTTTAAGGAAAATAAAATGAATATTAATGCTTGCCCTTTTTGTCACTCAATTGATACACAAATAGTTTCTTACGAAGATGAAGGTTCTTCGCATGTATGCATAGTTTGTATCCAATGTGAAGCTAGGGGGCCAATAGCCTACTTAGATGACGAGTACAACGCGAAAGAGTACGCAACAAACCATTGGAATAATGGTATGTTCTTGACAGAGCCTGTAGTAACTAAAGTAGCTGTAATACGGGATGAAGATACTGATGTTTTAACAATCAGAGTTAGATTTACTAACCATGAATATTCAGATATCTGCACGTTTAACACTAATAGTATAACTTTTGATGTTAAAGAGTTTATGGGGCTAACTTATGGTGAAGCACTGTCACTAAAGTTTAAAAAAGAAGAGCAACACTTTGATTCTTATATTAAAAGAAGGTAACTAATTACTGGGTAGTTTAATTATAACTAGGGGGTAGTACAATGAGAGTAGAAACATACAAAAAAGCACACGCTGTAATAAATCAATATGCTACTTTTGAAGTACCCAAAGAAGATTGGGATACAATGAAATTAGCAGGATTTGACGATACTACAACTATCGATAAATTAATCGTAACAGGTGAGGTCAAATGTTTAGACTATGAAATAGATATCGTAGATATCCTATCTGTACACGAAGAAGATACAGTTGTAGACGCGTAACCACATTATAGGAGTAATTTTACTATGTATTTAGAAGAAGAAATAAAAGACTTACATAAAGACGTAGATACGAATTTTACAAAAGAATTAAATACTTTAGCTGGCAGCATCATAAAAGTTACAGAATCTTATGTAATGTTTAAAACTATATGCGGTCCTATTACAGACCTTAAGTCTGAACTAGGCAGTGTGTACACAACATGGGTTAACCTATGTGCTACTATTGGATTAGATCCAGAATCTTGTGTTGAAGAATCACTAAAAGATAAACACAAAAATGTAACTTAAAATAAAAGGAACTAATTATGTCTAGTAATTATAAAAAAATTGTGGATAAAATATCAAAAGAATATGAAACAAACTATGGGATAGAGAGTAAAAAAGTAGCTATCTCTGCTATAGACACTCAAGTTGGTGGTAGCCACTACAAAAAACTAGGCATACAACCTTTAGAGCTAACATACGCTAACTTTGGTTACACAGGTTTACGTGCTGCAATATACACAAAGGTAAATAAGTACCTCTCTAGGGACAAAGATAACCATCGTGAAGATATAGAAAAAGCTAGGCAGATACTAGATATGCAGTTATATTTTTACGATAAACATGTATTAGACCAGAAAAAGGATTGTTAGTTATGAAACATTACGCTGTGTCTATAAGCATACTTATACAAAATGAGTATGTAAAAAATAGTGTAGTCATAATAGAAGGTGCTAACAACTCTATAGAGGCACAAAAAGTAGCTCTTTATGGTGAGGCACATAACCAAGAAGATATGGAATGGATTGATAGAGAAACAGTAAAAGAAGAAATTTTCTTGTACGAAGTAGATGACGTAGTAGAAGTACCAGAAGAAGACCTTAAAGTGTTAGAAAAATACTTTAATTTCTACACTGTTAACGAACTAATGCCTTCAATACACTAAACGAGTATATATAATGACAAAAACAGAGAAAGCAAAGGAACTTAAACAAAAAAGTAGTCACAGGATATCAGTAGAAACAGTGCTTGGACGAATACAAAAAGGATGGACTGACGAAAAAATACTTAGTACTCCAGTACAAAAGAAACCTCCAAGCACACACCCGCTAAAAAACCCTAGCTATCAAGCAATGGCTAAGTTTAAAGGGTGGAAAACTTAACTACTCTGTATTAAAATAAAATTACAGGTTGCGGTTACTCCTTGAAAGTCTCGTATCTTTCGCAAAACTCGACTGAAGGTGTCGATTAAAATTATGCTGTGCAAGTATCCTAGATTCCTTATTTACAAAATCTTTACTTGTATTAATGTTGACCGCGTAATCATATACAACAAAGTGTAATACCATTACTTATATAGGAAATAAAAATGAGAAAACAAAGAGAATTCACAGATTACGTAGATCACTTAATTGATGATGTGCATGAAGAATGCACTAATACTAAGAATAGAGAAGAAATTAATAATAGTACTAAATTTTTAATGCTTCTACTTCAAATACAGAATATTCTAAAGAAACCAAAACCCTAAACAGTCTCACTTACCGAAGATTCCCTTCTTCACCAGAGACTTTTTGCCCTAGTTATTCTAGGGCTTTTTTTTGCACGGAATAAAAGATATGAAAATTACTATAGATCCATTAGATATGCACACAGAAATTCCACAAGAGCACTTAGTGGAGTCTTTAGGTTATATACCTTACTTTTTAAAACAAAGAATGTCTGACGAAACAGCCAAGGAAGCTTTAACAAGAATGTATGGGTTTGGTGAGTTATTTGAAATGACAAACGGGAAAGTAGTAGATTATGTTTACAAATACTCAGGTGATCCTGACCTATACCCAATAGCTGAAATGACTAGTGGTAATACTACTGTTCTACAGTACAAATATGGGATTATAGCTATATTAGAAGAAAACGGATCTACTTTTGTAACAAGGATGGACTAAGTATGCAGTTAACAAACGAACAAAAAGACATTATAGACTACACGGTACACGAAGGAGGTATGTTACTAGTTCCAGCAGGTGCTGGTTGTGGTAAGACATTTATATCTCAAGAAGTAGTAAAAAAACTTAATCCTGCTAATGGTCTGTACACAGCTTTTAATAAAGCAATTGTCACAGAATCAGAAGAAAAATTCAGTGATTTTAATATTACCTGTAAAACTTTACACGCACTAGCCTATAAGTACGTTAAACCTAAAAGGAATGGTGTACAGGAGCTAAGTTACAATGGTATCAAAGAAGATTTAACATACCCTGAAAAAGCATTGGTGTTAGAAAACATTAATTTATTTTTTGTATCCGATTCTATAGATATGTGGGAATTTTTTGATTTAGAATTTTCTGACGAAAAAGCATACCTTAAAAAATACGCTATTAAGTACGTTAACTTAATGTTACAAAAGAAAATACCAATGTCTTTTAACTTCATGCTGAAATACTTTCACATACTTCTAAGTGAGGGTAGGGACTGTAAATACGATATAGTAATACTAGATGAAATTAATGATACTACGGCTGTAGCACTAGAGATATTCAAACTTATAGACTCTCCTATTAAGTTAGGTCTTGGTGAGTCTAATCAAGCTATATACCACTTCTTAAACCTTAAAGACGGTTTTGTAGAGTTGGATAAAGCTAAAACATTACCATTAACAAATTCATTTAGATGTAGTACTAGTATAGCGGCTTCTATACAAAAGTTTATGAGATCTTGGGTAACAGAAACTTTTACTTTTGTAGGTACTGAAACTCCTGTCAGTAACGGTAATACTTTATACGTCACTATGACTAACGCAGCTATTATTTATATTATAAAAGAATTTCTTACTATAAATAAAAGATTTACGTTACTTAGAAAGATATCAGAGATATTCGCTTACCCATTAGCTATAGTCTCAGCTTCTTCAGGAAATACTGTGTACCAACACAAGTATAAGTTCTTAGAAAAAGAATACCTTTCTTATATAAAAACTAGTTGTCATAAAATGACATTTTTCTCTTACCTGAAAGAAGTAGTAAACGATCAAGATACAAAATCAGCAGTAAACTTAATTATGTCGTTAAAAACTAGTGGTACAAACATATTTGATTTGTACGCTAAAGCAAAGGCTGTAAAGCCAGACCCTAAATACACAATTTCAACAGTCTTTACCTCTAAAGGTTTAGAATTTGAAACAGTCTATATAAATAGTGATATGAATAATCGTATCTCTAAAATTATAGAAAAAGGAGGAATACACTCCGAAGAAGACTTGGTAGCATTTAGGTGCTACTACGTTGCATGTAGCCGTGCTGGTACAAATTTGTACGGTGCGTCTCACTTAGACTATTATCAAAAATGAGGAACTCAAAATGAGTATTAGTAAAATTTTAGAAATGTCAAAAAATGAAATGTCAGATGCTGAAAAACTAAGAGCTATTTCCGTTACTGTGTCTGCAGCAAGAGAATCTTATGGTAATGCTGACGCAGAAATATCAGCTGACTACGTAAGTACTGCAGATGGTGATTTTGAAATGAAATTCCTAAATGATGAGACAAAACTTGTCTTAGTCCGCAGGGAAGTAAAACGTATTAAGATAGAGGCAATTGAAATGTCTGAATACAGGCAAGGTGTAAATATTAACAAAGTAGTAGAGCAGCTTGTTGCTACTTCTCCTGTGTTAGTAAATATTTCTGACACTACAGAGTTTTCTTACCTGTAGTTTTTATACATCGTACTAGGAGGTAATAACTGTGTTTTTAGCTTTCATAAAAAACAGGGCAACAGAGTTAGAAGTTGCGTCAAAAATAATGGGTGTACACAAAACATTACCTTTTAGTGCTGTGTTAGGTTTAGTACTAATACACAATAAAATGGGAACGCTTGAACTAAACAGGGAAATAAAAAAGTTTTCCGTAACGGAAGATTACTCAGACGTAAATACTGTACAAGCTTTCATACAAAATCACGTTCCATATAACGTGGATACTAACGTAGCTCCTAGCGTCATAGAAAGTTATATAGACTACTTTGTACCTAAAGATGATTGGTCAAAAACCAATGTTAGCAATAAAGATATAATGCATTTTTGTTTAGTTATAACTAAAACAGAAGAACTAATTTTTAAAACAAAGCTAGGGGATTTGGTGTCTAGTACAAAAACTATAAGACTACTAGCTAATGTACAAAACATATTTAAATCGTTAAAGGAGCACATATCTCTATCTGACACAGGAGGTACACTTATAGAGTTTAGTACAAGAGGACAACTTAAAAAAAAGTTAATGCATGAAATAATTAATAGTACAAATAACACATACACTATTAAGTACAACCCAGAATCTACACACCAAGAAGAAAAAGGTATTATATAATGAAACATAATAGATATGATGAAGTTATAAACCTAGTAGAAAATGATATTCCTATACTGCTTATAGGTGAAGCAGGTAGTGGAAAAACGACACTTATAAAACAAATAGCAGAACAACTAAATCTAAAGTTTTTTTCTGTATCAATGACAAGACAAACTACCTTATCTAGCTTAGTAGGGTTTAAAAACATTAATGGTGACTATGTTAGTAGTCAACTACGGGAAGCAGTTGAGTTTGGTGGCTTAATGCTACTAGACGAAATTGATGCGGGAGATCCAAATGTACTACTGTGTATTAACACATTAGAAAATAATTTTATGTCATTTCCTGATATAATAGTAAAAAAACATAAAGACTTTAGGTTGTGTGCAACAGCTAACCCTCAAGGTAAACAATTTACTGGAAGAGCAGTGCTAGATGCAGCAACACTCGATAGGTTTGACATAATAGATTTACCTACAGACAAAAGTTTAGAAACAGAAATAATTGGTGCCTCAGTAGCAGACCAAGTTAAAGACATAAGAGAAACATTAAAAAAGTGGAATTACGAAAAATCCATAACTATGCGTGACTCTATAAGACTAAAGAAAAGAATAGAACTTAACTTAGTTACTGGCTTTATAGAAAAGTTGTTTGAAAACAACGATGAACTAATAGCAGATTTCAATGAAAGAAGAGAACGTAAAACTTTCATACCACAAGAAATGTGTAACACAATAGATGAATTAATTTTAAACGTAAAAAAATCTCAAGGAGTACATGATGCTTAGATTACCAGATGTTTTTCCAAAATCATGGGGGGAAAGAATAAACTTAGAAAACCTAGACTTTCTACCATTTCGTAACTTATTACATTTTAAAAACCATGTATCTTTATTGTCACAATATGACGATGATCGTTGTGGTGTTACTTACAAACAAGCAGTATCAGATCTACTTAAAGGTACAAGTGTTTACAACGAAGATGAGTATAAAACTATTAGGAATCTAGTGCGTAGTAACCTTCTTAAACGAGGATTACTGACACAAGAGGTATATGAACATTTTAAATATGCTACTGATGGTATTGTGGTAGATTATGATATGGGTAAGTACTCAGCAGGTGAGCCTGACTGTGTTATTACTCCTACAATGCAGTACGTAAATTTCTTTTATGAGCTGTACATTAATATTAGCTACAGACACAACATAGAAGATTCAACTATAGCTCATAACATGAATAAAATGTTAGCTACAGTTGAAGAATTACAACGACAGCACATCAACATTAAAATTTCTTTAGTGTTTCCTGCTAGTAAGTCTAACGATAAAAATGATTTTCTATCTGTCATACCTATTTATTCTCACAGAGAGTTTAAAACTGCTAAAAAAATGGCTTCAGTACTAAACAATAGGTTACTACGTAAATTTTACTTTGCTATTTTAGAAAAGTATTACGGCAAAGATTTGTCTGAAGGTTACGGAAATGAGTTAAAACTACCACATACAATGAATTTGGCTGACAATTTTGATGAAATTGAGTTTTTCACAAAAATTCAATCTCAAGCACAGGAATCACTGTAATGAGTACTTTTGAACTACTAGAGAAGTACGTAAAAAGTAAAACTAGTAACTTGGGGTATTTTCCTGAAGTAGTACAAAAAGGTATTAACACTATTAACGGAGAGATACCGTTTAAGCTAAAACTGTCTATTACGCTATCTGAGCTGATAACATTCTCATCTCATCTAAGGAAGTCTATATCTTTGTTTGACGGTACACTAGTGCCTACAAACGCTATAGTATTTGCATTAAGCGCATCAGGTACTTCAAAAGATAAATCACTGAACGCAATTAGGAAATCGTTACACACAGCATACTATAAGCTAGAAGAGAAACGTAAAGACTACGCTAAAGATAAAGCTAGGAAAATGGCTGTTGGACAAGGTGACACTAGAGAAGATTGGCAAAAGTACTATTTACCCCCAAAACCACTACAAGCTGGTCTAGGTACAGTAGAAGGACTGTTACACCACTTTTCTGACATAGCCTCTAACCCTTTGGGTGCAGGAAGTATTCTCAGTACAGAGATAGGAAGTGACCTACAAACTAATGGTGCTATGACCGATATTATTAAGACTATAGCCGTAGCTTATGACTTAGGTAACGTTCCTCCTAAAATAGTTAAATCCGTAGAGAATCAAACATCAAGTATTAAAGGTTTACCTATTAATGCTCTTTTGTTTGGGTCACAGGAAGCTTTACTATATAACAACGATATTAAGTCTAGGTTCAAACTTATATTTAATACACAGTTAGCTAGACGAAGTATATTTTCGTTTACTCCAGAAGTACCTGTTAAACCTCCTATCAAGTCTATTGATGAGTTATACGCTTTAAAGGAAAAAGAACGTGCTCAAGTACTACTAGCTCAGAAGGAACTAGACGAATTTACATCAGATCTAGTTGAACTAACTAACCAAGAACCTTTATCTGTCACTCCAGATGCTAACAAGTTATTCGATGTTTATATGGAGTACAACTCAATTATGGCTGATAACTTATCTAATAAGTATCCTATATCTAAGTTAAGCCGTAGACACAAACAATGGTTAGCACTAAAGCTGTCAGGTACTTACGCGATACTACAAAATGAAGAGCATGTTACAGAGTTAACCTACGCTTACGCTATTAAAACAATAGAGTTTTTAGCAGAAGACTTACAAAAATTTGAGGTAGAGCTAGTAAAGGAACCTTACGAGCAACTAGCAGATCTTTGCTACTCTAAAGCAGAAGAAGGAAAGTTCACTATGTCATTACATGACTTACGTAAAATGGGCTATATAGCAGGTACAGGATCTCCTAAGAATAAGATTCTTGATCTAGCGACACTAGTTAACAGCTATGACCAAAATGCTACATACACAGGAAACCCTGATTCTATCAGTTACCAGCAAAGGTTAAAAACTGACATTATAGGTGTTAGTTACATTATATTTTAAGGAGATACCACAATGAAAAGTAAAAATAAAAATAGGCAGTTAGTTCAAGATATGATTTACATTCTAAAATCATGGAAAAATGGAAAAGCAGTAGAGTACTACTCTAAAGAAGCTCAAGATTGGTTAGAACTGTCTGATACTCCTGTATGGGACTTTAAAGAAGAGGTGTACAGAGTTAAACCATCATACAAATACATAATGCTACACCCAAATAAGGAATACGACAGAGTACCAGTTAATCCCGTATGCGAAGATATAGAACGATACGTTAAAAATATAGAAGAAATAGGTGAACTTGAGAAATTAGGGTACGAACTGTATAAAAGAGATAGTGTATGAAAAATGCAGAGATGAAAGAGTACATGAAAGTTAATTGTGATAGTGGTTACGAACACCATGAAACAAAATTTGATGAACTTCCATTACTTCTACAAGAAAACGCTGCTTACAGCCCATTTAAATTTGAAAACGGGAAGAGAGCTAAAGCTAATATCATTGGTGGTGCTAAGTTTGTTGTGCTAGATATAGATAAATCTAAGCTAACAGATGAAGAAGCACATGTTCTTCTAGACGAGTATAACCACCATATTGCTAGAACTAGTGACCCTGAAAACAAATACAAGTTTCGTGTACTTGTAGAGCTAGACGCTGTTGTAGACGTAGAAGATCGTATGTGGACTTCTTTTATAGAAGAAGTAGGTATTGAACTTGGTTTTGTTATAGACAACCTACCTAAGAGCCAGATTTTCTTTTCTTACGCAGGAAGAGATATCCATACGCAACTAGAAGGCATACCTATGAAAGTTAAGCCACTGCTAGACCGTGCAGCTATACGATTACGTGATAAGCCAAAACCTGCTAGAGAGCTTCCAAATGCTAATAAACAGCAACTACTAGATGACCCACGTACTACGTTTGAATTTGCGTATAACGCAGAACAAGGAGAACGCAGCAGGTTAATGTATAGATGTCTGGCCTACGCAATTGATCTAGGGGCTAGTGAAGAATATGTGACAACTCTAGCACACGAGGTTGATAACTATTGGGTTACACCTATGGACCCAGATCGTTTGTTACACACACTAATAAACCCAGCGTTAAGGAGAATGTAAGTATGTGGGAGTGTGTTGATAAAAAAATACTTTCACATGAAGATTTACACAAAGAATGTGTATCTATTGTATACGAACTTGAGTTTGAAGACGGTACACTATACATAGGAAAACTAGTAGTTAGGTCTATGCGTAGGCTAAAGCCCACTAAGGCTCAGTTAGCTATCCGCAAAAACTACAAAAGAGTAGAACTTAAAAATATACCTTTTGTGAACTACACAGGGTCATCAGAAGAAGTTAAAGGTAAAATTGCAGTAAGAAAAGAAATACTACACCAGTGTAGCAATAAAAAAACTGCAACATATCTGGAAGCAAAAGAACTATTTACTGCTAATGTTTTATACAACGACAGTTACTTAAATAAAAATATTAGTGGTGTTTACTTTGAAAATTCGTTAGACGGATTAATTTTACTTAGTTAGGAGAAATATTATGGGACTAGACATGTATCTAGATGCCGATATTTATATTGGTGCAAAGCACGATCATAGAAAAGTTAGTGGTAAAATTGAAATTGAAATTGAAGGTTTACTAGTACCTCTAGGTATAGAAGATGTTGAGTCTATAACAAAAAACATAGGTTACTGGAGAAAAGCTAATGCAATACATAATTGGTTTTTAGAAAATTGTACATGCAGTGAAGAGGGACAAGAAGCGTCTGTGTCAATAGACGATCTAGAGAATCTAGCGGTAGCTTGTGAGAAAGTTTTAGCTTATAGAACACTAGCAGAAGACATACTTCCTACAAGCAGTGGGTTTTTCTTTGGTTGTACAGACTACGACGATTACTACTATGAAACACTTAAAGATACTTTAGATGTAATAGACAAAGCTAAAGAATTAAAAGATACGTTACCTCTTAGTGCTTACTTAACATTTAAGTACACAGCTAGTTGGTAGCCAATAAAATAACTAATAAACAACGTGGGGTACTATGTCATACCTAAAAGTAACTTATGAAGTGTACAACACTTTATTTAAAATAAATAAGGTACTTAAAAAGCTAAACACACACAGTATATTAGCATTTGACGTTGAAACTAGATCTGCTTACTCACAAAAAGAAGTTAAAGAAGCTAAAGATCTACTAAAACATCCTGAACTTATAAAACCTGAGTACCTAATCCTAGTTAAACAGGTAGCTAAATCATCAGGTTTGAGTTGTCCACAGCTTATACACACGACACACTTTATATTTGGTTTGTCAGAAACTGAGAGTGTGATACTGATCGCACCAGATAAAAAGACAGAAGTAGCCTTATGGAATTGGGTTGTACAGTACAAAGGTAAATTGTTAATACATAACACAGGGTTTGATTTAAAGATCTGTTACCAGCGTACAGGACAGTTTCCTGTTGATTACGAAGATACTCAACTACTAGCTAAGTGCTACATGAATAACGCAGAAAACTGGAAGGCTAGAACAGGACTTAAATTGTTAATGGGACAGTACTATGATCCTAAATGGAGTTTGTTTGAAGACTACAATGTTGAAAAACTAAACAACAAAGACTTTGTATCATACTGCTCAATTGATGGTGCTGCAGTAGTAATGCTGTGGAACCAATTAAAGGAGTACGTAAAATGAAAACCAAGATAGAGTACAGAGTAAATGGCTGCTTAACTGACATAGAGACATCTGCTAGTAGTATATTTGTGGAGGTGTTGTGATGTCAGGCAACATGTACCAACTAAGGCACCCTAACAAAATACCTATAGGTGGGTATTTTTTTGTGGATGGTCCTTTTGATGCTCATGGTTATGTACTTCAACATATACATACCAACGAAAAAGGTACTCTGCACCTAATAAGAGGTACTGGTACTAAAGACAGGAGGAATAAAAAATGAGACCTTGGCAAATACTACCAGTACCGTACCCTAAAGACTTTGATCCTTCAAAGGAGCAGCCAGACTATTTCTACCAAAACTTTGTAAAACACTTCATACCTGACATGATTCAAATGACTTCTGTTGGATTGAATATAGACCAACAAGCAGTAGAAGAGCTAAGAAATACTATAGATACTGTACTAGAGTCTGTATCTGAAACTCTTGAAAACAACACACTAATTAAGGAGTATCAAGAACATACACATCCTTACTTGGTGAAAGAGTATAAAGATAAAGTACTAGGCAGCGTCAGAACAGTTGAACATTATGTTAAGGAATACAACCCAAAAAACATTACACATAGGACTTACGTAGTTAATAACTATGTTGAGAATAAAAAAGTACACGAAGTTAAAAGCAAGTGGACTATTTCAGACATAAAAAAGCTAAACACATACGTAAAAGAAAAATTCCTTAGTATGATTATTGATGGTTCTGTGTCTGTAAAAAATAAGTTTGTTGTAGGAGGTATGCTGACTATGGCGAAAGATCAGTCTGCATTATGGAACAAACCTAGATACGAAAAATCTGATATACCAGTAGAAATTCCTAAGTTCAATCCTGGGAGTAACAAGCAATTACAAGAATTTTTTGAGCTGCTGAAAGTATCTCCTATTACTGTTAGTAAAAAAACAGGTAACGCCAGCTGGAACCGAGATAACATAGAACTTTTGTATAAAATTAGTTCTGATAAAAAGTTACTAGAAGTGTTACAAGCAGTAATTGACCACTCATTTAGTGGTATAATAAGAAATAACTTCCTTGCTGCATTCGACAACTTTACTGTTGACGGAGTACTGTACGGAAACATTAAGTTATTTGGGGCTAAATCGTTTAGAAACACCTCTAACGGCCCTAACTTACTTAATATGCCTAGTAGTAGGTCTATATACGCTAAACCGCTTAAAAGGTGCTTTACGGCTCCCTGCGGGTACATTGTATACGCAATAGACTACAGTGCATTAGAAGACAGAGTAATAGCAAATTTATCAGACGATAAAAATAAACAAAATATATTTTTAGAAAACCTTGATGGTCATTCGCTTAACGCTTGCGGTTACTTCCCAAAAGAAATAGCAAAAGTACTAGGCGAGAACAAAGACAATGTAGCTTACGTTAAAGAGTTTTACAGACTAGTAGAAGATGAAAAGCATCCTATACTTTCTAAGATACGATTTATCTCTAAAGCTCCTACTTTTAAACTTGCTTATGGTGGGTATCCTGACGCAAGTAAAGGAGGAGTAATTACACAAGACATATTTGATAATTATCATAATGTCTTATACCCATCTATAACAAAGTATAGAGAAGAATACGTATTACCTTTTGCTAAAAAGAATGGATATGTGCATCTAGGGTTAGGTTGCAAAATATACTCAAATGAAGCAGAAAGTCATATTCGTACACTACATAACGCAACTTGTCAGTTCTGGAGCATACTAAGTTTAATAACTGTAAACGAAATTAACTACCAGATACGAAAAGAAGGTTTAGAGGAACAAATTAAAGTTTGTTCTACTATATATGACTCTATATATTTTGTAGTTAAAGAAGAAGCTGAAGTTATTAAGTGGCTAAACAACATACTAGTACCAATAATGAACTCAGACTACTTGGTGAATGCACCTGTTGGAAATGAATGCGTAGGAGAAATAGGTAAAAACTGGAGTGACTTACACACTATAAAAAATAATGCTTCTATTGAAGAAATAAATAAAGTAATGGAGAAAATCAACAAATGAAAAGTACTATAGAAAATAAAGAAGAAATACTAGACGCAATGGCAAACAGTGCTATTAAAGATCTAGACATGAAAAATTTATTGGAAATTGCTTATGAGTCTGCATACACGTACTTAGAAACACTGACAGACGCAGAGCTAATGGAAGCTATTTTAACTAGGATGCCAGATTTAGAACCAGATGTAGTCTGGTCATAGTAAACAACATACGTGTTACAACAGGAGTAAAAAGTATGACAAACCCACTACACTACGATAACAGTGTCAATTACTTACCAGATAACTGTGTATTAAAAATTAGCCCAAGCAAATTTAGCAAGTTTGTTAATAGTAAACATAACTGGTACAGAGAAGAAGTTTTAAAAGAAGAAGGGTTCACCTACAGCACAGCATCAGTATTAGGAACTGTAGTTCACTATGTTGCTGAAGTAGTAGGAAAAAAAGGAAATATCAGTAAAGATTCTATTTATAGCTATATAGATTCTTTTGAAGAAAACGATGATTACTGTAAAGAAACCGTGCTATCTAACTTTGAATCAATGTCAAGTGTGCTAGTTAACCAGTACATACTATCTAATATGGATAACTTCTTAGAAGTAGAATCTAAAGTGTTCGCAGAAATTAAGGATAGCTACTACGCAGCTGGAACACTGGACATACTTTTAGGCACTAAAGACGACTGTATGGTAGGTGACTACAAAACGTATAACAGTAAGTACCCACCAAAGACTATACCTAGACACTATAAGTACCAGTTGCTTGTGTACGCGTATATTCTAACAAAGCTAGGGTATACGGTAAGTCGTGTACAGCTTATATACGTTAATAGGCATATTGATGGTGGTGTTAGTGAAAAAACAGGTAAACCTTTAAAATCTTACCCTCCTGAAGTTGCTGTATTAACAGAAGTAATAACAGAAGAAGACATAGCATTTATAACATCTCTACTTGAGCTGGCTGTGGAATCTTGTGTTAGTACCATAAAGTATCCAAATCTTACACACGTAATTTGGCAAGACATGAGGCTTAAACAATGAGTAGTAGACACGAACCAGCAGGTACACGAAGCTATGATAGCAACCCTAGATCACCATACTATGATGAACCTGATGATCAGGCAGCGTATGAATTAGCTAGGGAACAAGAACTTATAGCAAAGGCTGAAACACAAGAAGAAGAAAGACTAGACATATATTTATTTGAATAACACAGGAGAGAACAATAATGGGTGCTAAAATACTAATAAATGGTATTAGTGGTTCAGGCAAAACCACTTTAATGAAATCACTAACAAATACTTTCGTAGTATCAAGAGACGGAAAAGCTTTTCCTTTTAACATACCACACATGCTAGTTCCTACATTCTACAGTATGAATGCACTTATTAACGGTGGAGTAGTAAAGAGTGAAGGAGAAGAAATTGAAGTTGAAGGTTTCTTTGACAAGCTAGAGAAGTACAAGGAAGTTATAGGAGACTACCCTAAAACTATAGCTATAGATTCTGCGTCTAAACTAATGCAGGATATTATTGATTTTTCAAACTTAAACTTTACTAACTTCGATATTCATTCACATATTAATAAAGAAGTAGCTGTGTTCACATCGTTTGTGCAAGAAGATCTTGTAGCTAATGGTATAAACGTAGTTATTCTTAATCATGTAATGGATAACGACAAAAAAGGTTTAGTACCTATCGGTCAAGGAAAGTTTAAAGATAAAGGAGGTTTTTACGGGGAAGTAGACCACTCTATACTAGTAAGTGATATGAAAGTTCATCACAGAGGAGTAAAAAATCAAGCTAGGACTACTATCGCAGAATTGCCTGATACTCAGTACGTAGAAAACATTGTTGATCCTTCAAAAAGTAAGAAGCTTAAAGAAGGTGAAACTTACTACGATCTGCAGAAACACATAGATTTGATACTAGAAACTCATAATAACAATTCTGAGTGGTCGTTTTAATGCGTACCGTAGAGCAAGTGGAGTATGTAATAACTAATTCTTCATTTGTTGAAATAGATAACTACTTTTATCGTGTAGAGTCTTACACTTCAGACACAGAAGAAAAAATGTTGTATTTATTTGATGAAGACGGAGGTGAAGAAGTAATATATGACTTAAACAATGAACAAGACATGAATATTCTGCAGTACGCAGGTTTCTACGAAATACGATTAATAGATGTTTAATGGCAGGTAGGAAAGACTACCAAGAAGTTAGCAGTAACAACGGGAATTTTCCCTTAATCCTACAATGGAACTAAGTTCCACAGGAAAAAAATCATGGCATTTGCAACACAAAGTACAAATAAAGAAGATATCAAACAATCAGGAAGTAGCTACATTAGTGGTTCAGGATTTTATCCTGTAAACATTCTTGCACCTTTCGTAGACACTAATGCTAGTGACTCTAGCGTGGTAAACTTTTTTGTAGAGCATAAAGGACAACAGCAGGTAATCTACGGAAATTTACGTGTAACTAACAACGGTGGACTAGAAAACAAGTTCGGTATGAAAGTGTTTAACCAACTTCTTGTCATTGCTGAAGTGCAAGAGGTTACTGACCCAGTAGAAGCTGATTTGCCAATAGGAAAAGGAGCCTCTGAAAAAACTGTAGCTGTGCTAGAAGACCTAGCTGACCAAGAAGTTATGATGCGTATACAAATGGAATACTCTGTATTTGATCATAAAATCAAAGAGAAAAAAATCATTAAAGCATTTTACCGTGCTGGAGATAATGCTACAGCTGAAGAAATAGTTAATGATAATAATCACGGAGATAGCTACAAAAAAGATCTGGATTCTGCCAATAGAGTAACATATAAAAATGATCTTACTGAAGAAGACATTAAACTATGGGTTACTGGTGGTCGTAAGGGTGGTGTGCCAAGGGCTGTAACAGAGTCAAAAGAACCTTCTTTTGGTGCAGCTAAGCCTTTTGGGGCAAAAAAGACTTTCGGTAAAAAGTAGTTTGTACCTGATAGTTACTGCGCTAAAAACTGCGGTTGTTTTGATTATCGCAGCTTTTGCAATATTTCTATCTGTCTACTCTGGTTACATAATAACTTTTGTAGGGGTACTGACAGTTATAGGTTTTTTAACTTTTATAGTTTTACATAAAGCTAAAACTTAAAGTATATAAGTGGGGTGTAAAACCCCCACTTTTATATTATGCTTTTCATTCCTATGTAGTTCCAAGGATTCTGGAATATGCCAGTAAAAGAAGTATGCATGTTCCAAACATTTGAATCCCATATTTGTTGTGCATTAAGATTAAAGTAGTTTTCAATTGCCAGTTCTGTACCAAAACTAACTGGCTTGTTTTTAACCATTCTGTATATTGCTTTCTGTATACGAAGTCCATAGTTAGGAAAGGGAATAATTCCTACGTCACTAAGTTGTTTTATCTTTAATGGTAGAACTTCCTTATAATCAGGAAAGGAGTCTGTAACCTCTAACTCAGCTTTCTTAGGGTCCATATCTTTAACTCCTACAAGATGCCTGTAATAAGTTTCTTTAGCTAGTATGTCTGTAAGATCAGTCATATGACTGCCTAGTTTTACAAACTCACTGTCAGGGCTATTAAGGTACTGGTGCAGGTAACTAATTAAATCATCTTCTGACTTAATGTCTTTAAGTCTTTTAGCAATTCTATTAAGCTCAGTCTCAACATTTTTAGTAGAGTCAAGGCTTCCAAACACAGGACTCAGAGTTTCTAAAAATTCTTCTAGTCCTACATTCCATCTAGAAAAGTTCATAATGAATTTACCTATATCATTATTTTTACCTTTGTTATCTTGAAATATGGTTTTTAAAACTGAGTCTAAGTCTTTTTTAAACCCTGAAGATGGGTCATTAGCATTAACAATTAATTCAGAACCTAGAGAGTTAATGAAGCCTCTAGTCACTAAACCATTAGAAGGATGAGCTTTCAACTTATCATTTAAAAGTTTAATTTTCTTTTGCAAAGATTTATCATCAGGTCTAGCGTAACCTCTTACTCTAAGTTGTGTAAGTTCATTTTTAATCTTTTGATAACCATCGAATTCGCTACTAATTAACCTGTAACTTTTCTGTATCTCTAGAGGGTCTACACCCATTACAGACAAGTATGACAAATTAGACATGTTATCTGCTGCTATTTTGGCTGGGTTTAAAATAACCATACTAATCTTAGCACCAGTTACAAAACTTTTAGTAATACGTAATGCCCATTTTAACTTTGGGTCTGTAGCAATAGAGCTTTCAGTAGCACCTACTAGCCAATAGTTTATATCTTTCCTAACGTATTGAACTCTAGATTCTAGTGTACCTTTTCCATTACTACTTTTAACATTAGATAGTTTCTTACTTTTTGGCATATAAGCTGCTTGAACTTCTTTTGGCAAGTCACTAAATTTAATGTCTTCATTCCCACCTATAAACCAAGGATGATCTCTGTTTTTGTCTTTAATCAAGTCAGATAGGTTATCAGTTCCTTTACTCCCTAAATTCCAGTAATTAGTTTCTTCCATTATCAAATCACGAATAATATGAGTATCAAGTATAGCCATGTTATGAGCCATAGTTCTAACTAGACCTTGTGAGGCATCTTTAACTAAACCTATTTCATTCTTGTACTTTGTCTCTAGTATGTACTTATACTTATCACCAATTTTTACTACTCTAGGGTCATGTCTCATTTCCTTACCAACAACAATGTCAGTACTTTGAGTGCGTATGTCAGTAAAAGCACCTTCAATAAATGTACTATCTATTACTTGTTTATACACAACACCTAATGAATTTTTTGTAGGAGATTTTAAAACTTTCCACCCTGATTTTTCTTCATAAGCGTAGTTGTTTACCTGCTCTTGGTTAACAACCTTAAACACAGTTTGTTCTTTATACTGGTCTGTCATTTGGCTATCTCTCATGTCTAACTTAGGTATTCTACCTTCTGTTAGTATGAGTTCATTTGCTACCACTACATCTTTAACAAGATCTGCCATAGCTGTGTTGGACATAAGTTTAGTAAACCGTTGTGGACCATCCTCTATAGCTAGGATAGACTTTAGTACTACTAGCTTTCTAGCAGAAGACTTTAAGTTGTCCTGAACGCTAAGAGCATTAACATTGTAAATAGTGTCTGTATATACTTTGTCGTTTACGTTTAACTCAACTATTGTCTCCATTTTACGTAATTGGGGTGTATCAAATAGCACCTCTAGTGCTTTTACCTCTGCATCAAAATCTGTTACACCTTCTGCGAATAGAAAGTAATCTTGAATCGCCATCTTACTTGTAAAGTCATACAAGTCAGTCTTTTCAACATCACTTAACTTTAACTTGTTAAACTTTTGTAGTTCTTTACTAGTTAAGTCTTCTCTCCCAGAACGAGTAGCAGCAGCTAAAGACAAAACTTTATTCTTTAAATCTGTGTTTACATTAGAGTTTGTAATCTTATGTATTATTCCTTGTAGTGCTTCAGAACTATCGTAAATTCCTTTAATTTTATCTAGTGTAGTCGCATATAAAGGAAAGTTTGTCCTCATAAAGTCGTCTACCCACTTAATTCCCTCACCAGATTTATTAACTAATGGGTCATTAATACGCCTAGCTATAGAAGCATTCATAAGCTCAACTGCTCCACTTATTCCATCAGAATTTATAGGAGAAGCTGCAAACAAATCTTTACCATACCAAGTTTGAATTGCTTTTATATTAGCAATATTTGTTTCTCTTTCACTAGTACCTTCAGCAATTACTGAATTAATAGCCGTATACAACTTACCAGCGTCTACATCATTAGTTACAACATCTCTATAAGAAACAGAAGATAACATTTCTTTAACTTTAGCTTTGACAAAAGCAATAACTTTTTTAAGCCTAGATTTATTACTGTCACCTAAAGCTTTATATACTTTTTTAGCTACTTCAGACTCAGAATTCATAATAGCTATAAACTCTGCTAATCTAGTGGCTTCTCCTCCTGTATTGTCAAGAGCGTATTTTAAGCGGTTTATAGTAGTATTGTCTAAAACTATTCTGCCTGAGTCTATATTGTCACGAAGCCTGTTCATGCTTTTAGATATGTAAGCAAGATTAAGGTCTAGCTGCGGACTAGTTGATTTAACGTTGTTAGATCTATTAATTGCCCAATCAGAAATTAAACCAATAGTATAGCTGTGTGTAATTTCGTGTTCAATTAACTCAATTAAATTTTTGCGGCCTTTAGCAGTTTTTATACTCTGAACACTGCCACCAGTACGATCATCTTTATCAGATATAACAATAGTGTCATTATCAGTATCAAATTTATTCTGAGATCCTTTTATTACTGTTGAAGAATTATTTTCTGTAAGAAACTTACTAATTACTGCAGATTCTGAAGCTAGGTCTTCTAGTATGTCTGTTTCAGACAAAGAAGAATCTTTAAAAGATTTTTTAGGTTTAGGTTTAGGTTTTACAATAGACGTTGGCACAAGACCATCACCTATGACACTAAGAGTTTTAAATCCACGAGACTCTTCTAGTATTTCCTGCTTTACTGATTTTTCCTTGCGTATAGTATCAAGCAAACTCACAAAATCTGAATCTTTTTTTAATGAAGGATCATATGCAAGAGCAGCCATTAATGCCTGTTCGTGTATATCAAAATCAAATGCAGCATTAAAATCTTGTTCTACGTACTGACCTTCAAACTCCATAAGAGCAGGTGCAGAAGTACGTGTATCATCGTGGATACTTATTGATCCTGTTTCATGTTTAGTAGGTAAACCAGCTATGCCTCTGTACTGGTTGCTAGTGTCTACACCATGTACTTGAGACACACCAAGAACAGTAGGTTGAAGTTTATCTTCTCTTGTTAATACTGTTTCACCGTCAACAGTATTTTGAACTTCAAATACTTTAGTTAACGGTAAACCAAAATCTTTAAGGTGTTCTTTTGTGTAAGATAAAGCTTTGCCACCGTTAAAAGCTTCTACAACTGCAGCAGCAGGATACATTCTCATTTTACTGAGAAGAGGATTGTTGTTTAAAAATTTAAATACTTGTTCACTACGTTTTCTGTAAGTAGCTAAGTATTCTGTAACTAGCGAATCAGTTAAAGTATCAAACAAGAAAGAAGGCATACCAGAACTAGCAAATGCTTTTCTTAGCTCGTCTTTAATATTTCTGTCATCTCGAAGTGCGTCTCTGCCTTCTTGATTATTTTTGTGGTCTGTACCAAGTAACTCATTAACTAAATCTATTGTGTCACTAGAAACCTTAATTTTATTTAAATTAGCAACTAACAAACCACTAAAAGTATTAGACAAAGAATTGTTAGCACCCTCTTCAGACTGTTGGTAAATAAAAGTCATTGTCGGTCCTTTGGACAATTCTCTTATGTCTCCGTTATAAAGATCTTTAGATACTAAATCTACAATTTTCTTTATTTTGTCATTGTTTTCATTTTCTCTAACGTAAAAGTCATCTAAGTCAGTAATGTTATTAACAAAGTTTTCAAGCTTAACTTTAAGAATTCCGTATATGTCTTTTAACTTATCTTGTGTGTCTACTTCACCATCAAGTAACCCAAGTCTTTGCATAAGTTTTTTTATACTGCTAGGATTTGTCCCAAGTGCTTGTTTAAGTATCAGCTGTCCACCAGATGCTGTAGCGTCACTGCTGACCATATAAGAGGTCTTAATAGTTTTACTACCTAGTGAATCTCTTATACCTTTAGCAGCTCTTACAGTAGTTACAATGTCTGCAAAATCAAGATGCGGAAATAACCCTTGTAACTGAGTTAGTTGTTTTAATTTTCCTGCAGCCGTGTCTTTACTGACAAACTTATCATACATTTCAAATGCTTGAGTGAGAGTTTTACCTTCTTCAGTAACGTTATCAGAATCTAAAAGTACTTCAGGAGTACTATTTCCTTCAAAGTCTGTTAAACCTAGACGTAAAGCAACTTTGTTTACGTAAAAATTATATACTTCAGAACCTACAGACATTTCATATTCAGAAATAGTTAAAGCATGACGCATTAATTTAGACGCTTGTGGGTTAACAACACTATTTTCGTAATATAATCTTGCGTTTTTACCACCAAACATAGGCATATACAGACTTGCTGCTTTTCCGTTAGCGTCTGTCATATGGTCGTAGTATTCAATTAAATCATCTACAGGAGTAGTTTTAGATAAATTACGACCTACATGACTAGATTGGTCAGCAAGGACAATATTAATTTTTTCTACTTTAAACAGATTTTTTAACGTTTCTGTATCCTTAATGTGATTTGATATCCATTTAGAAGCACTCATGTCACTGTCTTTTAGTTCTTTGTGCAAAAGATCAAAAAAACTGTGTAAATCAGAGTCTATAAACACTGGGTTAGACTCAAGTTCTTTACGTGCTGCTTCCATTTCTGGTGTAAGAGTATAAGCGTCTTGATTTTTTCGCTCTTTTATAGGAGAAGTAGAAGGTAAAGTAATATTACTTGGTTGAGACACGTAGTTAATAGATTCAATCACTTTAACGTATGCTGATAAAGGATGGTTGTTTATGTCAATAATAGATTTATCAGTAAAATATTTTTTAGCAGATGACTTAGCAGTAACATCAAATGCTTTAAGATTTAACTCTACCACAGAAACTTCTGTAGTAACTTTTTCACTGTAATTACGTTTACTTGATATGTCATCAAGATAGTCTTTTATAGACCCTCTACCTTCGTGTACAGAAATAAATCCGTTGTCCTGTAAGTTGTTGATAGCTACCATACCTGAACGATAATAAGCACGTTCTACGTCTACAGCAGACCCTTTACTGTCACTTATTTTTTTAAATCTATAACCTTCTAGATATAAAATTTTACGTCCTATAGTAGCAGCTAGTCGGTGAAGAGGAATATATGGGTTAACACCGTCATTACTAATGTCATTAATATTAACATTTTCGTTGCCAGCTTTGTCAATTTCACCTTTTATTGAGTCCATTATGTCTTTAAGTGCAATAGCTTGGTGTCTTGCAGACTTATCACTAGTAGTCTGTACACCATTGACTGTAACAGTCTGTAAACTTTTAACAAAAGTCTGCATTGCAGGTCGGAATTTTTCTGCTACGTCTAAGGATCTATCCAGTTTTCCCTTAATGCGTTTAGAGTCTACTTGAACATCTTTAGAAGAGAAGGATTCAAACATATCCATAACTTTTTTATCAGTTATTTCCCAGACATTCACCCTAGTTTCTTTATCAGTATTTCGGTCTATTTCGACATCTTTAGCTATGTTTCGTAACATACCTTTAACTGTGTTTCTTGGTGTACAGCTCATAGTTTATACCGCGCAAACATCGTCTTTACTAAAGTTATTATCAATAAATTCATCTAATTGCTCATCTGTGACAATTTCATCTATTAACCACATACCATTTTCGTCAACTTCAAGTTGCCCACTGGGGGGTACAGGAACAGAGCTATCTCGTTGAGTAGTTTCTGTCTCTGTTTGTGTATCAGCAGTCTTTAGAGCTGTCTCTATACTACCACGGTAAGATTCTATATTCCCTTTTTTACCTATGTCTGGTAACACATTTACCATTATAGCTAGTAACGCACCAGCTTCGGTAGTTTCAAATAGCTTACTAGCTGCTTGTATAAATTTTGTAGATGATACTAATTTTATAGTGTCAGCTAACATTGCTTCTTTATCTGCTGGGTCAGTTAAAGCATCTCTTTTTTGTTCTTCTAATTTCAGACCAGCTATAAACTTATTAGTCTGAGGACTTGTTTTAATAACATAAGAAGTTTTAGTGTCTACATCAGTTACTTCACTATCTGTCTTATCTTCTGAGTTAAATATACTACTATTAATAATAGAACTAACTAAAGATTCTACTTTAGTTGCAGTAGACTTTGCGACTTCTGTAACTTTTTCAGCTGCACTTGCTACTTTTCCAGCGACAGTACCTTTAAAAACTTTTCGGTATCTATCAAGTTTACGGTTAATTGTATCTAGTGTTTCTTTGTCTAGTGAATTAGAGCTATCAGGTGAGTAACTTTCATTACTTGTGTACAAGTCTAAAACTTTTTGTACTGTTTCAACTGTATCTATGTCTTCTAGCTTAACTTTAGAAACTTCCAGTAATTCAGCTGCTACAGCACTCATACTACCTACAGGTATGGCTTGTCTTCTAGCTACTGACTTTATAACAGGACTAAGCCCCCCTAAATTTACTAGTCCTTCTACTACACGACCAGATGATAAAGAAGCTCTTTCTCTTCTGTCAGCAAGAGTATCTAGCTTTGCTGAAAGCTTAGGCATTGTGCTGCTTAGAGCGTTAGATAGCTTACGTATGGTTTCAGGTGTGTTTTCTCTTACTTCTGCTTCAAGAGATTGCAGACCTTCCTTAGTAGCGTTATTACCGTAAGAAACAGCTTTTTCAGCCAGTCCATAAGTTGCTGAAGTATTAAAAGTTTTTAGTTCTTCGATAGCAGCAGTACTTACAACTTTAGCAGCAGTTATTACTTGTTCTATAGCATCATCAGGTAAGTTAACAAAAGCAGCAGCTTTCTTAGCAAGTAAAACAGCTTCTTCAGAGGCTTGTTTAGTTTTTGATGCGGCAATCTTATAGTAAAAATTAGACTCTAACTTTATTTTAGAAAGAGCTACGTCAGATTCGTACTCTCTAATAATACTATTTTTAACTCTGTTAAAAACTTTTTCATTATTTAAGTCATCAGTTTTTGCAACCTTACCTAGTTCTTCTTCTAAATCAGGATCAGTAATATCTGCAAAACTTGTGGCTTTACTAAGTGTTTCTTTTCTTGCACTTGTACTAGTCTTAAATTCTTCATGTTGAGCTTTAGCTATTTCATACTCATTACGTATTTCATTAGTTTGTTCGTCAGAAAGGTATTTACTAAGTTTTTTGGCATTTCTTTCACTAGCAAACTTGTTAGTTGCCAAAACTGCTTTTTTGCCTAATTTAAACGTAGTTTTTGCTGTACCTACAGTAGCGTCTGCTGCTACTCCAATACCAACAGCAGGAACTGTAGTAAGACCTTTAGTGCCAGAACCAGCACCGAATCCTAGTGCAGCACCTAACTTTGCTTCAAATTGGTTTTCAGGGTTGTTTATTTCTGCTTTTACTGCATTCCAAAATTCACCTTTCTGTGCTGCTGTAGCATTTACGTTTATTATTTCTCCCCAAGTTTGGGCATACTCTTGTAATCCTTCAGCAGTACCAGCGGCACCTAGTTTTACAACACCTTTCCCAAGACGTTTAGCTATGCTTACTAAGCTAGAATCTTTACTCATAGACTTAATAGCTGTTGTTATGTCATTTTTTAAATGTTTAGCAAAATTAGGTATAACTAGGTTTTTAATTATAGCTGGTTCAAATATAGTAGTAGAAAGATTCACAAGATACATTTGTGCTACTTCAGAAGTTGTAGGATTTCTTGAATTTTTCTCACGAAAGTCATTTACTTGTCGTTGAGTTAAATCTGCATTCATTACACTTACTTGAGCAGCAGATTTAGCTACTGCTTTACTAGCAGTAATAAGTTTAGAAGCTTTTTTAGTCTTATCTACAGCGTCTACAATAGCGTTAGCACCTTTGTATAACTTGTATGCTTTATTGGCAAGGGCTGTTATACCTATAGCACTAGCTACTGCTGGGGCTAACGCAGTTGTTCCTGCAATTGCTGCAGTAGTAGCAACAGCTGTACCTATACTACCAGAACTATCAGAAATAGTAGCTGGAGCAGCAAGAACCGAATTCTTTAGAACATCCCAATAGTTGCCTTCAGCAAGTGACTCAGTAACTCTTCTCTGTGGTGCGTCTACTAACCTTTCACGATCTTGTAACGAAACACCAGAAGCTAAGTCAGCATCTGCCCTGTTTTCTGCATTAGTTCTTTCTTCCCCAGTAAATATGTCTGATATGTTTGTACCAGTTTGACGAAAACCAGACTCCATAATATCTAGGTAGTTACTATTACCATTACTTTGTTCTGGTGTAAATGCCCCCCCAGCAAGACTCATTGGGTTATTTGGCAAATAAGGATTAACAACAGGATTAACAACAGGGTTAGTATCTGGAATACCAGTAGTAACTTCTGATGGAGCTAGGCGTTCTTGTTTTTCAGCTATCCTAGAATTCAATATCTCCTTCTTTTTATCGAATAGAGACTGTGTGTATATTGGTTGAAAGGCAGCAGTAGGATCGTAAAAGGGATCAGCCATGTTATTTTCCTATTATTCTATTTGTCTCTTTTTGTCTTCTAATAGTAGAATTTATTAAGGCAGATCTTTTACCTTTAACTCTACTCTTTTCTAGCTTATACATAGCTTTTATTACACGTTCATTATAATTAGTACTTTCAGGAGAACCTACACCAGATATTTCTCCTAACTCAACAGCTAGTTTTCCACGCTCTAGTAGTTGTTCTTTCATGAAAGAAGACATATTTTTACTGTAAACACCGTTACCTACTATTACTTCATTTAATGTTGTAGTAACAAACAATTTGTCTAACTCTGCGTTGTACTTAGGATCTACTTTATTAAACTCTTCTACTTGTTTAGACACTACTGAGATATTAGGGTTTACACCAGTTACTAAGGGTTCAGTAGAGTTTACTACAGATTCACTAGGGTTTACTGCATATTCATTAGGGTTTACTGGGTTTACGCCAGAAGTTACTAAAGGTTCCACAGAATCTTCTGCAGTTACACGAGAATTTACTAAAGATTCGGCAATAGTATTAGGTTGTGAACCCTTACGACTATCTTTACGGAATATAGGGGTATTTATAGGTCTACCAGTAAATATAGAAGGCTCCTTCCAGTTGTTAGCAGATCTTTCTTTTTCAAGATTAAAAATAGTTGTTACAATAGCATTAGTTCTATCAGCACCTTTTAAGTTTTCTATATTAGGAATACTTAATGTTCCCTGTTCTAAGCCAGCGTTACCTCTTTTTATCATTTCTGATTTAGTTCTGTGTTTTAGTGTATTAACAGCCCACTCAGGTCTACCTTTCAAATCTTTATTTGGATCTAGGGAATTAAATATTTGTGTAAGATTCTTCTGGTACTCACCAAGTTCTCTAGAATCTTCTTTATTTGCCTTAATAAACTCTGCTTGTTTATCAGCTTTTCGGTTAAGTATTCTGTTCAATTCTGATGTATTTTTAACTTCATCTGTAAAAAGTACATCAGAAAGCTCTACGCCTTCAGGTGGTTTTTCACTGTTAAACTTGTTACTTAAATTTTCATAATCTTCATCGTAACGGTCCAGTTCTCCTTGTTGTTTAGCTGTTAGACTATCAAATGCTGTTACCACAGTTGGAGAATTTACACTATTATCTGTACTTACTTCTTTATCTTTACCAGTGAAAATTTTGTTAGGAGCTACTACACTAGCTACGTCAGTGTTTACTTCACTTCTTTCACCACTTTCACTACTTTCACTAAGTAACTTATTCAGTGTAACAACATCTTTAGTACCTGTAGTATCTGTAGTACCTGTTTTAGTA
>Ga0307984_1000021_pt1 | contig 59461 bp, 84 predicted proteins | sample EllFjometageno78_FD_203169 | JGI IMG/M metagenome (GOLD analysis project Ga0307984, IMG submission 203169) | Marine microbial communities from Ellis Fjord, Antarctic Ocean - #78 | ecosystem: Environmental > Aquatic > Marine > Unclassified | place: Southern Ocean | collected 2014-10-09
TATAAAAAAAGGGACAACCTTTCGGCTATCCCCTTTTCCTGAAGAAAACAAACACTATATTTTTAAAACCAACGGAATTGGCTTGAAGCTTTCATCTATTGGCTGTATTCGAATACATCAAATATAAAAATATTATTTCAGTATAGCTAATTTTTTCTTTAATATCTATGTATACCTATAAAAAAAGAGGGACAACCTTTCGGCTATCCCCCCCTTCAACAAACAAAATGAAAATCGTTTATGGTAGTATAATACTCGCTACTCCGTACATTGATGTTATTAAAATAATCATCGAAGCTATTCCTAAGATAGTCATTTCTCTGATAACTTTATGCCTTGATTCTAATTCTTTTTCTTTTGTCAGTTCCTCCAGACACCAATAAGTTCTTCCTTGATACTGTACTGGAGAATATTTATTTCTGGCTCTTGATTTGATTAGTAAGTCTTGGAGTCTTTCATCCTTAACTTGTTGGCGTACATAATCTGTTTTAAAATCCATATTAATTGATTTTGTTATACGTCTTATTTTCCCTAGACGTTTGGGGTTAAGTCGTGCAAGGTACTATTTTTTATAACATCCCAAGCTACATCATTTTGATTCGCTTAAAAAGATTAAAATTAAAATAAATAAAATCCCACTGCTTAACATTATATGAGTAGTTGTCATAATTCTTTTTTCCATTCAATTATTGTTTTATCCACCTCTATCACGATGATAGAGTCTTTAAATCTCCATTCTAAGCCATACACACGATTGTGTCTATCATAGTATATGGAATCTGGTGCTTTTCCTTTATATCTGTCTATATAATCATTAAACGCTAATCCCCATATTACTTGCTCCTCATGTCCTTGCCCTTCGTAGGAATCTATTTGCCAAACTACTTCGGCAGTATTACCTTCAACTCCTTCGTCACATTGTGAGTATATTATATTGCAAAACACTAATCCTATTATTAATTTTTTCATTTTTTATATTTTAGTTTTCCATTTTAATTTAATTTCATCCTTGCTCTGTCCCGCATGGTCCTCTAACAAGTCAAAGATTATGTCTAACAATTCTCCGTCAGTTAATTCTTCATCTATCAAGCTGTGGTTTAATACTGTGGCTATCTCTGTAAATAATTTTACATAAACATGCTCCCAATGAGAAGAATTAAATTTTAACATTTCATTCTCTTCTTTTAATTGTTCTTTAGTCATAACATTGAAGCATTAAAACAATTATCACTACACCAGCCATCGTGGTCAATAGGTTTGTCGCATTCTCTACATTCATATTTTGGATGTGTTTCTGTTGGGTCTTTCATAGTCTTTATTTTAGGCGGTTTCTATGTTATCGTATAAATGATTCATTGGTTTTATTTCAATTCTTTTGTCATGTTTGTTTTTAGGTAATTCAAAAGGTCTAATAAAATATTTGTCGCAATTAAACCCTTCAATTCTTTTATCATATTCTGATAGAAAATGTCCAGTAATCGGATGGATATTGTGATTCCAAAAATCGTAAGGGGTCTCGGGGTTCATGTTAAATCTTTAATTATTTGGTTTAATATTTTTATTTTACCATTATTAATCATGTATTTGTTTTGCATGAATGGTTTAGTATTCCAATCAGATGCCCATTTTCTTTCGGCACGACACTCTCTTAACATTCTTTTATATTTTGCTATCATTGTTGATTTATTAATTCTTTTAATTCGTCATCATCAGAGACGTATTTATTTAGCCAATGTTTTGCTTTGCACAATCTATCTAGTATCATATCTAATGCTTCGCCATCAGACAAATAATTATCGTTTTGACAATCCTCTGAATATTTAGGATTAGTGCCTAAATCAATAGATTCTTTAAGTTCATTGTATATAACTATTAGGTCATTTTTTAATTCTGTTGTCATGTTTGTTTATTTTAAAGTTTATTGTATTTTCTCATATCCTCAAATACTCCTTGTATTACATGGTCATTGTCGCTTTCTTGTATCGTGCTAACAAGCCAAGTTATCTCATCTATTGGGGATGAGCATATTTCTCTGCTTCTGTTTGTGTTATCATATTTTTGGTTTTAAATTAGTTCTCCATCTTCTTGAAATTCGTATTCGTTTGCGAGAATTGTTTCTATTATCCCATCGTCTGATATTTCATATTCATACTGACTGGTAAGAAATGATAAAATTTCTTCTGCTATTTCTTTTCTAAATTCCTCTTCCAAATACTCTATCTCCTCATCGTATTCGCTCCAATACTCAAGCTTTACCTCATATCCATCTTCATTGTTTCCTTCTCCATATTTTTTAACGAGCGCATCTCTATCTTTTATAAATATTTTTGCGATTTTCACAAAATCGGATTTTTCGCCAAAAGAGTTGACTATACCTTGAGCGGTTTCAAAACTATCTTCAATCGTTATATTTATTTCTCTTCTGTAAATATCAAATTCATTTACTTTTATTTTTAGCTCATGTTTGAAATTTTCAAGTTTACATTCATACCAAAAATCATTATCTAGATTTATAGTTCTATTATTTTCAATTACTTTTTCTTTTGTTTGGCTATCCAGTTCCTCGAACAGAAAAGCCTTTATTTCCATTATCCTCATTGTATTAAGTTTTGAATTATTCGGGTGTTTAGTGTTCCGTACTGGCTTTCTTTTAAGATTAAGTAATTTATATCCTCAAAGGTTGCCTTTCGTTCGCTCTGTCTTTTTAATGCTTGTTTAATTCTATTTATTTCGTTCATCGTTTTTTAATTATAGTTATGCCTTTTTTATTTCCCCCAAAAAAAGTTTTATATCCAAATTCAAAACCTTGTTCAAGTTCAAAGTCAATCTCTTTCGCTTTGTCTAACATGAAAGAACCACCAAAATATTTATTTATCAAATAGTTTTTTATTTCTTTCTTTGTCGGCTTATTTTCTGTGTACGTCTCTATATCTTCAAATAGTGTCATGTTGTTTAATTTGTCATCATGTTGATTTTATTTAGTTAAACTTTTTATTCTCGCTTAGACCAGGGTTTTAAAATCCTCTGCCCAATTATCACAGAAAAAAGTATATCCTTTAATTTCTGATGCCCTTGATATTGGCTCAAATCCTTTTTCAATTAGATAGTTTAGGACTTGCTGCCCCATGTCATCCCCCGCTAAATTATTAAATGAAACTATTACAGATTGTTTTTTATCTTGATTATATCTTTTAGGTTCGTATATTTTTATTCGTGCGGCTCTGTGGTTTGTTGGGCTTATATATTCCGCCTTTATTTGTCGATAGTTTTTTATTTCGCTTATATTCATGATTATTGAAATTTAAATTTTCTAATTATTTTTGTTTCTCTGTCGGGGCTTGTAGATATTAATTTTGTTACGTTGTAACCTCTGCAAGTATATGAACGCTCCGCAGTTTCGCTTCCGCCCAACCTTCTAAACCATTTTAAAGTATCGTCTTTCGTTAAATTATAATATTGGGAGGTTGTAATACTTTCGCTCGCCTCATCTTTTATAAAATAAGTTGTTTTTGTATCGGGGTTTTTTAGTAACTCCGTTTTGTGCATTGTTATTGATTCCATAGTTGTTGTTTTAATTAGTGTTTGTTTTTACCAAGTTAACCCCGCCAACGGGCGAGGTGTTTACCTGGTGGAGTTGGTTTATATTGGGCTTTTATACTTTAATAATATGTTAATCATTTGTTGAGCGTTTAGATTTCCGTTTTGCTGAAGCTGATTTAAAAAATTGAATTTATCGCTTATGTTTCCTTTAATAAATTTCTTTCGGTCTTTCGGGGATACACTATATAAAAAATGAGCTGTACCCATGTTTAAACCTTTCTTTGCTATTATTTCCATTTGCATAATTTTATAGATTAGTTATTAAAATATTCTTGTACTTTCTTAGCGTTCCAATGTTCAGCGGTTAAGCATTTAGATAATGACTCTTTCGCCTCCTTTAAGGTAAGCCCGCCACATAAATACTCGCTATCAATGTTTTTATAAAAATGCCATGTGTCAATGGTTTTAGAGATGAAACCTATTTTTGCTCCGCCCTGGTAAACGTAATAAACTTTTTCCGCTTCATTGCATTGCGTCCCATCGGACAAATAAAAACTATACTTTTCAATTCCTCTTTTATATGTTAGCATAATAATGTTGTTTGATTGTTGTTTGATTCTGTAATACTATAACATAAGTTTTACATAAACAACTTTTTTAGTAATTAATTTAATATTCCCTTTGTTTATAAGGGTTTGCGGTTGGTTGTTTGTTGCTGTTTTGTTTACTGTATGTGAGTTGTTCGGGGGGGTAAAAGGTATACTATCCTTCTCTTACTACTTAATTCACTTTAGAATTTAAAAGGGGGAAGGTGCCAACTTCACTATATGTGTACGCTAAAGCGGGAGCGTGGAACGATGAAACGGGGGAGCGGGGGAGCGGGAGCGGGTCAACTGGACGAACCCCCACCAGAAAAGCCTAAAATATCTCACAAGTTTTTTTCAGATTTGAGGTGGGCGGGTAAAAATAAAACGGTTTTCCTTTGGGGGGGACGGCGCTGATATGATATGATTACCCAAACACTACATACATCTAATATTTTTTATTACCTTTGTATATGGAACTTGAAATTCAAAATAGATTAAGAATAGGATTTGCATTTGGCTGGTCTTATTATTCTAAGGATAAGGAGTTTGATTATTCAGAGGTTACAATTTACCTAGGTCTTATAAGCGTTAAAATAACATATTAAAATGAACGGACTAACTATTAAAAACGGAAGATTAATTAACGACAGACCTGATGGGATGACGGGTATTCAACAAGCTGCAAATATGAAAAGAATTATAGATGAAGACCGCAAGATTAAAATAATTGCAGATGGTATTGAAAGAGCAGAAAATACAAAGTCATTTAGAGACTTTATGTAAGGATTTTAATTTATGTTAATTAATAATGAGGTAGTTTCGGCTACCTTTTTTTATGTCGAGCATTTAAATTGTCATGAAATAAGTGCTACCGTAGGAAATACATTAAATTTTAAAAATGAATATTACTCAGAAACTGACATAATTATGTCGATATTGATTATTGTAGTGTCGTTTTTGTGTCGATTAACTAATTGATTATCAGAGCCATGTCGAAAATGTCGATATTAAATATAATATAATAATAATAATAATAATAATAATAATAAATTATATATATATATAGTAGGGAAAAATTGACTCGACATTTTTTATATCAATTAAAATAATTTACCTTTGAACAAATCAAATCAAATTTAATAATGGAGCAAGGAGGATATTCACCCAAAGAATTGCATTTCGCAAAAGAGGGACAAGAAAAACTTATTAGTGGTATTAGTAAAATGGCAGCTGCTGTAAAAAGCACATTAGGTCCAATGGGTAATACTGTTATTATAGAATCACCAGAACACACTCACGGTATTACAGTTACTAAGGATGGGGTTACCGTTGCTAAGTCAATAGCTCTTATAGACCCTGTAGAGAATTTGGCGGTACGAATGATGCGAGAGGCGGCAGACCGAACTGCGTCCCTTGCGGGAGATGGTACAACTACGGCGATAGTTCTTACTGAAGCCCTGGTTAAGTCAGGTATGAAGAACATAGCTGTTACCGATAATAAAACAGAGATACTTGGAGAGCTTTTATCTGAGACGAAAGTTTTAATAAAAAAATTAAAGAAGATGAGTAGGCCTGTCACTAAGCGTATGCTAAAAGATGTGGCTACTATATCCGCCAACAACAATTCAGAGATAGGAAAAATAATTGCGGACACTTACAATACTGTCGGCGAAAATGGAATTGTTACTGTTGAGCGTTCTCAAACTTCAGAAACGTATAACGAGACCACGAATGGTTTAAAAATAGATAGAGGGTATACCTCTCAACTTTTTATAAACAACCACAAAAAAGACGAGTGCATATTAGACGATGTACATATTCTAGTTTCAGATGCGGAGATATCTAATTTGTTAACGATAGAAAATGTACTGAAGCCTATTATAGCTGAAGGAAAAAAATTATTAATAGTAGCACCTTGTTCTACTAATGTCATAAACACCCTAGCGGCGAATGTGATGAAGAACAGCTTGAAAATTTGTAGCATCACTCCTCCCTCCTTTGGCTACAAACAACATGAACTGATGCAAGATATAGCTCTTACAGTTGGTGCTACTTATTTTTCAGAAAAGACAGGAGATGATTTGAGTATTATAAATTTTTCAGACCTAGGGCATGCTGCCAAAGTTATAATTGGTAAAGACTCTACGATTGTTCTTAAAGATAGCAAAGAAGATACAGAGGAAGTTACCGAAAGAGTAAAACAACTTTGGGATGCTCATGATTTAACGAGTAAAAAATTAGACAAGGAATTTATATTGTCGAGAATTGCATCGCTTACAGGCGGGATTGGTGTTATATATGTTGGCGGTAACACCGACCTTGAGCAAAAGGAACTCTATGACAGGGTTGACGATGCGGTTTGTGCGGTGCGCTCGGCTTTATTAGAAGGCATACTCCCCGGAGGAGGACTATCTTTATACAGCTACTACTATTACTATTCAGATATGAGCTCTGCTCCTAAAATTTCTGAAGCAAAAAAAACTGCTTACGCAGTTTTAGCTGACGCACTTCGTGCTCCATTATTTCAAATACTAGATAACGCAGGGTTAGAAGAACTTGAAATTTACCCAACAAAAGACAAAACACTTTTTACACAAGGTAGAGGTTATGATGTTAAGAAGGGGGTGTATGGAGATATGTTTAAGATGGGGATTATAGACCCCATGAAAGTTACTAAGACTGCACTACAAAATGCTGTGTCGGTAGCTATTACTATTTTATCAACTAACGCTATAGTAACTATGGCAAGAAGCTATGAATCATGATACAAATACAAAATCACAAAGAAGAAATCACGGCTGATAAGTTAGCCGACAAAATTGCTGCTAAACTTTTTTTAAATAAACTAGTTACAGTAACGCAAGCAAACGGTATTTATTATCAGGTAAAAAAAATTTTGCTTGAAGATATGTTAAGAAGTAAATAATGCCATGGCAGGAAATACTTGCTGTAATTATCGTGTGGGAAATATTAAAAAAAATATTTAAATGAAACCAATAGGAACTAATATTGTAATTAAAACCATTGAAGAAGAAATAAAAACTGCTTCAGGATTGTTATTGTCTTCAGACGATGCTAACCAGCTAAGATACAAAAAGGGAATTATAGTAAAACCAGGTACTGATGTTTCGGTAATAAAAGAGGGAGACCATATTTATTACGATAAAAGAGCAGGGTACACGATGCTAATTAAAAATGAACCTTATACGATTATTTCTCAGAATGATGTCGTTGTTGTTTTATAAACTTGTTCATCTCTATTATCATGTTGCGATATATTATATCTGAGTAAGATACGTTCTTAGCAAACATAGGATTAGAAGTTTGAGAGGTGGGAATCTCTTCTCCATTTAATTTTTTATAAATAGAATCTACCACACGTTTTGTTTTGTAAGACAGCGAATAAAGCGTTTTATGAACTCCTTCTCTTTTTCTGAACACTTCTATCCACCCATCTCTTAAAAGTCTTTTAAACCTTCCCTCATCCCAACTCAGAAGGTTGTTGAACTCTTTAAACTTATCCTTTCCAAAATAAATTTCTGAATTTAAAAACAGTATCATATCTAGGTCTGCGGTAGTTATACCATACTTCGCTTTTATGAAATATCGTATAACCCTCCAGTACTTTAAGTAGTCAGATTGCATTAAATTATATTTAGTAAATTTGTACAAATATATTTATTAATCGCCAAACATCTAAATATGAAACAAGAAAACAAAGATTTACGCCACTACATAGGGGCTGCAGGAATTTTTATGTTAATAATAACGCTATTAGTTTTTTTAAGTTTTGTGGAGGTTCCTCCCGTTAACAAGGATTTATTTGTAGCTATAGTAGGTACACTCGTGTCTTCTTTAGGTATTGTAGTGTTTACAATTATTGGACAACAACCTGATGAGGTTAATAAATTAACTAAAAAGAATGAGGCTTTAAATACATTGACTGCTCAAATGGAAAAAAGAAATGACCAGTTGGAGGAAATGATAATTAAGATTCAAAGGGATATCATACATAAATTAACAGATTTAAAACAAGAATAATTATGAAAAAAAATGGACAAGGTTCTTATCCTATTGGACATATAAAATATGGAACTATGGGGCCAAAAACTTTTGATGAATATCAGTCTCTTAACTTTAGCAATAGAACTATTAATAAACTTAAAAGAAAAGTAAGTGGAACAGGACCAGCGGGAACTGTATTCAAAACTAATAAACCAAAAACAACAGCCTAATCATGCCAAAAGTAGGAAAAAAAACATTTGCTTATACCCCAAAAGGTAAAGCAGCAGCAAAGAAAGCAGCTAAAAAAACTGGTAAAAAAGTAGTAAAAAAATCAGGATACTAATGGCTAAGAAGGTAAGTTGGAAGTGGGGCGGAAAAACGTATAGCGGAACTTTTATTAGAGAAACTAAAGACAAAATATTTGCTCGAACCACAAATGGAAAGATTAAAACTATTAAGAAAAAATGAAAAAAAATAAAACGGACTATAACGGCATAGGGTTTTCAAATAAAAACATTGATAGGCTAACCAAAAAACAAATGTATATAGCAAAACAATCTGGCAATCCAAATAAGATTGAAGGTTCTGACTTTAAGGCTTTAAATAAAAAAGGTTAATTATAATGGCTAAGAAATTCAAAGTACACAAAATGTTTAGTAAAACGGGGATAGTAAAAATTGCTAAAAATATAGCAGACCATAATCGTTTAAAAAAACAAGGCTATAATCACAAGAAACCATAAATGGCAAGTCCACGAAAAGGAAAGGCAAAAGTTAAAATTACCTCAACCGGCAAAAAAGTTAGCTATGGTCAAGCCGGTAGTGCTAAAGGCGGAGGACCAAGAGTAAGACCAGGCACTTCTAAAGGCGACAGCTACTGCGCTAGAAGCCTAGGCATCAAAAGAAGATTAAGCAAGAAAAAACAAAACGACCCTAACACTCCAAACAATTTATCTCGAAAGAGATGGAAGTGCGTAGGGGCTAAGTCTAAAAAATAAGAAAGAAAAATATTAGTATCTTTGTAAGGTAAAAATTATCATTATGAAAAAGCAAGGTTATAATTCACGTTTAAACGAATCTTTAGGGGCTCGTAATGGAAAAAAATCTCAGTCTATGAAAGACAGAAGAGATGAAAGTAAAGCTATGTCCAAAAAAATGTCTGGTCATTCATATGGTGCAGACAAAGGAATGGAATATAGAAGTAATAATTTAAACTGGTCAACTCATCATCACTTAAGTTAAGATGGCAACAAAAGGTAGAACATCTAAATTTCCTGAGATTAAAAAATCTAGAGAAGGAAAGTTTACTAATTGGGTAAAAAAAAATATGCCTGGTAAAAGTACTTGTTCAGCAGCATCAGCTGTTATGAAAAATACAAGTAATTATTCTGGCGGTGTTGTTAAAATGGCGAACTACGCCAATAATTTTGGATGTAAAAAATGAGAAAACTAGGAGCGTGGCTTATAAAAGTAGCTAATAAAATTAGCGAGTTTTTTGAATATTTAAAATGCAAGTGGAATAAAATTATTATTCTTCTTTCTTTTGAAGTAAAAACATGTAATAATAAAATATGTACTTGTAATAAATGAAATCAAAAGGATTGGGAGATACAATACATAAGTTTACCAGTTTCACTGGAATTAAAAAAATAGTAGATACGGTTGCTAAGGCAACAAACAGCGATTGCGGATGTGATGGTCGGCGTGACAGTTTAAATAGAATAGTACCTTATAAATAAAAAATTATGGCTTATCAAAAATTACAAGCACAAAGAGCTGCAGCAGTAACGCCAAGCGATACTGTAGATATACCAAGTATTTCAACTGACCCAGGGGCCGGAAGAAATAACGGATGTGTTCTTTTTGTTGGTACTGCAGGAAACCTGAGAGTAAAAACAACAGGTGGAGATGATGTTACGTTTAACAACATCAATACTGGAGCATTTATTCCTGTACAAATTTTAAGGGTATATGCTACAGGAACTACTGCAAGTAATATACTTGCATTGTGGTAAAATATAAACTATGGGATTAGCAAATTGGATAGCAATAGCAATAGGGGAGAATTTAATTTCACAAGCACCGCCTTTCCCAAGTGCTGACATAGTAAATGAATTAGGAGTGCAAATGATTAGCGAAGATGCATCCGCACAAGATTTAATAACAGAAGGACAATAAAATGGCAATAAAATTTTCACAATTCAATGCAGGTGCAACCGTAGCTGACATAGACTTTATAGTTGGTTATAAAGCAGCAGATAATGTTCAAATACCAATTGGTCTTGTTACTGTAAACACTACTTACAGCATAGCTACAGCTCAAGATGGAGCAAACGAATCCTTAACCTTAACAGGTGTAGGCCCTTCAAGCACAGATGTAATTACGTTTACAGCAGGAGCTGATATCATTTTAACTGATGACGGAGTAGGAAATGGATTTACTATAGCCGCATCCGGCCCACAGGGAACAGTTACTTCTGTAGATTATACTTCAGATATTACCGCATTTACAGCAGCAGGGGGGCCAATAACAGCATCTGGAACTCTTACTCTAAACAAAAACGGTGGAACAGCGGGACAATATATTGACGGAGCCGCCGGAGCTTGGACAACACTACCTGTATCTGATACATATGATTTAAATCCTACTACTAATGGAAGTAGTGTAGATGTTAATTTAACTTCAAGCTCAGGAACAGATAATTCTTTAGTAACGCTTACTCCATCTGGAGGACTTACAATTACTCAAGCAGGGGATATAATAACAGTAGATGGTAGTGCAATGGCAGGAACAGTTACTTCTGTCTCTTCTGCATCAACTGCAACTGCATTAACACTTGACACTAGTGTATCATCACCAAACCCCGTAATAACTCTTGGAGTTACTGGCGGAATAGCAGGACAATATTTAGATGGAGCAGCGGGAGCTTGGACGACACTACCGGCAGACGTTACTTCATTTAATCAGGTTGCAGGTGCGGCATCAACAGGAGCAGCACTAACCGCAGCCGGTACAGGAGCCGGACCATACACTGGAACAGTAACTGTCGCATCAAATGCTTTTGCAGGCGGAGCAAATATAGGGCATGTTCCTGACGCATCAGGAGCAGGCGGAGGAACTTTCTTAAAAGAAGATGGTACTTGGGCAGTCGCGGGAGGGGTTCCTACAAAAACAGTAAATACATTTACTATTAGCGGAGCAGCAACCAACACTCTTGTAGTTACCTCAGCTACTAACCCAGTTAGTGTAAACTATATAGATGTTTATATTAATGGTGTTTATCAGGCTAAAGCGAACGCTACATTATCAGTCAAAACATTGACTTTAGCAGCAGGCTTTTATCCTGACGGCGCAGTAATAGAAACAGTAACAACAACATAAAATAAATTTCAATGGCAATAACTAAAGCAACTACAGATGTGATTGACATGAGTGGTAATACTGGAGGCATTGTGTGGGCTAAAGGCAATACCGCATCTCAACCAGCAGTAGGTGTTTCAACGGCTGGTGATTTACGAGAAAACACAGACACAAATAAAACTGAATTGTTTAATGGAACGTCTTGGGTTAATCTAAAAGAACAGTAATATTTTAACTTATGGCTATAACTAAGATAACAAACGACTTAATAGATTTCAATATCACTAACACTACTAGTAGTTTAAAGATGCCAACAGGTAATGCTTTTTCTGGAGTAGCAGTAGATGGCATGATTCGTAATGACCAATCACAAACTGCTGGTTCTGCACAAAGCGCTATGCAACACAAGACTCCTTTAGGATGGAAGAACTATGCGACAGCTGCTGTAGCCCCATATTCAATGGACTATTTAATTGTTGGCGGCGGAGCTGGTGGGGGAACTAATTCCACTAACAGCAACAACTCAGGCGGCGGCGGAGCTGGTGGATTTGTTGAAGTTACAGGAGGTTCAATACAGATAGGAACAGTTTATACTATTTCAATTGGAGCAGGCGGAGCGGTTTCTACTAATGGTGGGCAATCTAAATTTCTTCCTCTTGCTACTGCAAGCGGCGGAGGTTATGGAGGAGCTGGAGCTAGCACTAGTACATTAGGTGCAGGAAGAGCAGGTGCATCAGGCGGCGGCGGCGGAGGCGCATCCACTCCTATTAATTCAGGAGGAGCAGCGACCCAACCCACGGGTCAAGGATTTGCTGGTAGTTCAAGTTATGCAACTATCTTTCTAGCGGGCGGTTCAGGCGGCGGCGCAGGTACAGTAGGAGGACCACCACAAGATTGGGGACCAGGTCCAGGTGGTACAGGAAAAGTTTCAGCGCTATTAACCGGTTCTAATATATATTATGGCGGCGGAGGTTCAGGTGGAGCTGGTGGGGGAGGTTTTACAGCAGGCGGCGGAGCTGGCGGCGGAGGTACAGGAGGTAAATATTCTGGTTCAGTAAGCGCAACAGCAGGTTCTGACGGCTATGGAGGCGGCGGAGGCGGTGGTTATGACGCAAAAGGCGGCGGTTCAGGAATTGTTATCTTAAAAATTCCTAATGCTAGTTATTCAGGGACATATACCGGAAGCCCAACTATAAGCTATTATGGAACAAGTACAATATTAAAATTCACGGGAGCAGGAACTTATACAGGATAAATTATGGCACACTTTGCAAAAGTAAATAACGAAAATATAGTAGAAGAAATTCTAGTAATTAATAATAATGTTATATTAGATGATGATGGAATAGAAAGTGAATTAAAAGGAAGAGAATTTTTAATAGCTACTTTTGGTTCTTCTCTATGGGTTCAGACATCTTACAACGGTACAATAAGAAAAAACTATGCTGGGATTGGTTATACTTATGACACCATAAGAGATTCTTTTATACCACCGATACCCCATGATAGTTGGAATTTAAATGAAGAAACTTGCCAGTGGGAATCACCCACGCTATATCCTACAGATGGGAGGGATTACACATGGAATGAAGACGAAACTGAATGGGTTTTATTTACACCTACTAAGCCTTATGATAGTTGGATTTGGAATGAAACTGAATGGGAGTGGGAATCACCCACGCTATATCCTACAGACGGGGAAGATTACACATGGAATGAAGACACGTTGAGTTGGGTAGAATTTGAACTATAAGACAGTGTAAAATAATAAATAATGGCAATAACTAAAATAAACACACCAGAATTAATTGACCTCAATACTACGGGCGCTACAAGACTACCTAGTGGTAGCGTAGCTTCTAGACCGACCACAGGTCTTACTAATGGTGACTTTCGGTATAACACTGACGTTAATAAAGTAGAATATTACGACTTAACTACAGCAACATGGTATCAGATATCTACAGAAGGAAGCGTGTATACATTAGACTATTTAGTTGTAGCAGGCGGCGGCGGAGGCGGCGCTAATTCCACTAACAGCAACAACTCAGGTGGTGCAGGAGCAGGAGGAGTTCTTCAAGCTACAGGCGCTTCTGTAACAGGAGGAACAATTTATAACGTTTTAGTTGGAAACGGAGGTCAAGCTAAGGAAAGCGGAGGCTCTTCGGGTTTTAGTTCGTTTACTGCAACAGGCGGTGGCGGTGGCGGCGCAGGATATACATCTGGAGGACTTGGAATAGGTAAGGCCGGGGGTTCAGGCGGCGGAGGCGGCGGAGGTACAGGGACAGCTAATTCAGGTGGGTCTGCTTCACCAGCAGGTCAAGGATATTCGGGAGGAGCATCCAGTAACGCTATCTATCTAGCAGGTGGAGGCGGCGGAGGCGCAGGCGCAATCGGACAAAGCGGGCCTGGATATGGAGGCGGCGCAGGCGGCGCAGGAATTACATCAACAATATCAGGAACTAATCGTTCATATGCTGGTGGAGGCGGCGGCGGAGCAGGAAGTGGAGGTTCACCAGGCGGAGCGAGTTATGGCGGCGGAACTGGTGGACGATATAGCACAGGAATTACTTATGCTAATAACGGTGTATATGGCCTTGGCGGCGGCGGTGGCGGCGGTTATGGAGGCTCATCAGGTGGCTCAGGAGTTGTAGTACTTAGTATATCTAGCTCTAATTATAGCGGTATAATAACAGGAGCTCCAGAGGTGGACACTACCACGGTATCAGGGACTACAATATTAACCTACAAGGGTTCAGGAACTTATACAGGATAATGGAATATACTACAAATACAACAGCAGGAGAAATCAAAATTGTATATTATATAACAAAAAAATGAATATAACTGATTTGAAACTATACACATTTAACCTTATGGCGTTTGCCATTTCAATGTCTACGATTGATGTTATATTAAAAATAATTCTTTTAACTGTGTCTATAGGATACACTATACACAAATGGTATTTGATGTATGGAAAGAATAAGTAAACATATTACCCACAAGGAAGCTATACGCTCCAACACAGCTTTACGTTTAAATATAAGTAATATTCCAAATGATTACGAAACCTCTAATATGGCTGGTATTGCTACTCATGTCTTTGAGCCTCTTAGAGAATACGTAGGCGGACCTATAAAAATTAATAGTATGTTTAGGTGTGAAGATTTAAATCGAGCTATTGGCGGAAGCTCACGCAGTCAGCACTGTCAGGGAAGAGCGATTGACCTAGACGATACCTTCGGACATAAAACAAACGCTCAGATGTTTAACTACATAAAAGACAACCTAAACTTCGACCAGCTTATATGGGAGTTTGGAGATAATAAAAATCCAGCGTGGATACATGTAAGTTATGTTTCAAAAGAAGAAAACAGAACAAGATGTTTGCGCGCTGAAAAAATAAATGGTAAGAATTATTATACAGTAATATGAGTACTGTAAAAAAACCATTTAAAGAGACTGCCGTAGGCAGGTTTCTTATTGAAAAAGCTCCTTCCATACTTGGAATTGTAGGAGACGCTATTCTTCCTGGAAATGTAATATCAGAGCTTATCTCTGGCAATAAAGAAATGTCAGAAGCAGACAAGCATATTGCTTTAGAAAAATTAAGAATAGAGCGTGCTGAGATAGATGGAATTACCCGTAGATGGGTGTCAGATTCTAGAAGTCAAAGTTGGCTTGCGCGAAATATACGGCCACTAACTTTAGTGGTATTAGTTCTAGCTTATGTAGGAGGATGGTTTATGGGATTAGACACCTCAGATACAGCATCTCTTTTAACATGGGTTCTTTGCGGATACTTTGGAGCAAGAACAGCAGATAAAATAGGAGTTAAACTCCCTGGTAAATAATTCTTATATTTGTATTAATTAAATTTAATACAATGGACATAAGAAAAATATCCATAGGCGCAGACTATAAGTCTAGTGCTATGCATTATATAGTAGGGCAAGAAGTATTAGGAGGAAGCCATCAAATTCATTTAATAAAACATATTAAAGAGTCAGGTAGCGTTGTTATTTGGATTCAAAAAAAAGATGAAATTTTTTTATGGAAAGAATTTAATTCTAATATGCCTTTTTCAATAGAGTATAATATAAACTTTTAATGAGGTCACCATTTTTTTTTATAGTAAGACCCGTTAAGGGCAAGAGGTATAACAACTCTAAAAAAATAGGAGGCATTGATTTTATAACAAGCACCTCCGAAGAAAATCACATGGCTTCCAACAGAGAAGGTATTGTTATTTCTACTCCTCTAGGATACAAGGGTGATGTTGAACCTGGGGACACTTTGCTTGTTCATCATAACGTTTTTAAATTTTACAATGACATGAAGGGTCGCCAACAAAGCGGTAAGAGTTTCTTTATGGACGATTTGTTTTTTATAGATGACGGTCAGTATTATATGTACAAGAAAGAAGATAAGTGGCATTGTCACGATAAGTATTGTTTTATAAAACCAATACCATCTATTGAGTCTTATATTCATAAGCCTTTTGCAGAAGAACCTCTTATGGGAAAGGTAAGATATATAAATAAAAAATTGTCTAATCAAGGAGTTAATGAGGGAGATTTAGTAACCTTTAGACCTGAGACAGAATATGAGTTTAATGTAGATGGAGAAAAACTTTATAGAATGTTTAGCCACCATGTGACCATGGTTTTGTAAAGAAAAATGAAAAAAATTATTATAACGTGGGCAATACTTTACCTAATACCTGTATGGATGAGGTGGGTAAGTAAACCTCGCAAATGGAATGAATTATAATGAAGATATTTGGTAGTATAATATTTTTAATATTAATTAGCTGCGAAAAGCCAGAAGATTATTGTGAAGAATTATATAAAGAATATTATTATAATTTTGAAACAAAACAAGCTATGGTATTATCAATGAAAGAATGTTATGATTATTAAAAGAAATAGTATAAAATGCAGTCAATGCGATGAAACATTTCCTGGAGGATATGAATATAGGATGCACTGGGAAAAACATTTAAATGAATTCTTAATAACAAAAAAAAATGACCTCTGAAGAATTAAAAGTTGAAATAATAGCAGCTGGAAGAAAAGCGGTTAAAGAGCTTATTCGTGTGGCTAAAGAAGACATTATAAAGCCAGACTTAGAGGATGAGCTTGCAGCAGATAGATTAAAGAATGCGGCAGCCACTAAAAAGTTAGCAATATTTGATGCCTTTGATATATTGAATAAAATAGACACTGAGCAAGAAAATATAAACTTAGCTAATGATTTTGATAACAAAGTAGAAACAAAACAAGGTTTTGCAGAAAGACGTTCAAGATAAACTATATACAGTAGTAAAAAATTATATTCCCAAATCAGTTTTATCAAAAAAGAATAAAGCTAAAACCTGGGTATATGGACATAACGAAAAGTACGATGTGATTGTTATATCTAAAAACGGTCAGGTTGGTGATGTTGTTTCTATTTCAGGTTTACATATTGCATTACCATTAGTTTCAAAAGATATCTATAAAAGAAGTTTAAAGTCTTCAGAGCAATATTGGAAGCGTACTGAATTTCCCAAAGAACTTTCCAGGATAAATTCTATATTTCAATGGAATGAGATGCCCGCTAATTTTAAAGCAAAGTGGGTAGACTATATTGAAGGTGAGTTTAACCGAAGAGAAGATGGGCATTGGTTTTTAAACAATGGAATAACCACCTATATGACTGGAGCTCATTACATGTATTTGCAATGGTCTAGTATTGATGTAGGATACCCTGACTTTAGAGAAGCTAATAGAATATTTTTTATTTTTTGGGAAGCCTGTAAGGCTGACAAAAGATGTTTTGGAATGACCTATTTAAAGATAAGACGGTCAGGATTTTCTTTTATGGGTTCGTCAGAATGTGTAAACACAGGAACTCTAGCTAAAGATGCTAGGGTAGGAATACTATCTAAGACTGGTTCTGATTCCAAAAAAATGTTTACTGATAAAGTTGTCCCAATTGCAAATAGACTTCCTTTCTTCTTTAAGCCTATCCAGGATGGTATGGATAAACCTAAGACAGAACTTGCCTTTAGGATTCCAGCCTCTAAGATTACGAAAAAAAACATGTATGACTCTGTTAATGATGAGCTTTATGGATTAGACACTACTATTGACTGGAAGAATACAGATGACAACTCCTATGATGGAGAGAAGTTATTGCTTTTAGTTCATGATGAAAGCGGCAAATGGATTAAGCCTAATAATATATTAAATAACTGGAGGGTAACTAAAACCTGCTTGCGATTAGGAAGTAAGGTTATAGGAAAATGTTTAATGGGCTCTACCTCAAATGCTTTGGACAAGGGAGGAGCGAACTTTAAAAAATTATACGAAGACTCTAACATACAGACAAGAAACGCAAATGGTCAAACCAGAAGCGGAATGTATTCTTTGTTTATCCCTATGGAATTAAACATGGAAGGGTTTATTGATATACATGGAATGCCTGTGTTAAGAGTTCCTTCTCAAAAAACAAAAGGAGTAGACGGAGAGTGGATAATAAATGGAGCAATTGATTACTGGGAAGCTGAAGTTGATTCTTTAAAATCTGATGCTGATGCATTGAATGAATTTTATAGACAGTTTCCTAGAACAGAGTCTCACGCTTTTAGGGATGAAAGCAAGTCATCTCTTTTTAACCTTACAAAAATATATCAGCAGATAGACTATAATGATTCGTTAATACAAGAGCATCATTTAACTAGAGGAAATTTTTATTGGGAGAATGGAATAAAAGATAAAAAAGTAGCTTTTAGTCCTGACAACAGGGGAAGGTTTTTTGTAACCTGGGTTCCTCCAAAACAATTGCAGAATAACATAATAGAAAGAAATGGACTAAAGTATCCAGGGAACGAGCACATAGGAGCGTTTGGATGTGATTCTTACGACATATCTGGAACTGTAGGTGGTGGGGGTTCAAACGGAGCTCTACATGGCCTTACAAAGTTTAATATGGAGGAAGCTCCATCTAATGAGTTTTTTCTAGAGTATGTGGCTCGACCTCAAACTGCGGAAATGTTTTTTGAAGAAGTGCTAATGGCTTGTGTGTTTTATGGAATGCCTATACTTATAGAAAACAACAAGCCTAGGCTGTTGTATCATTTTAAAAATAGAGGGTATAGACCATACTCTATTAACCGTCCAGACAAACGTTTGTCAAAGTTATCTAAAACAGAAAAAGAACTTGGAGGTATACCTAACAGTTCCGAAGATGTTAAACAATCTCACGCTGCTGCTATTGAATCTTACATAGAAAAGTATGTAGGTTTAGATATGGACGGTGCTTTTAGAGAAAAAGACGACATGGGTTCTATGCTGTTTATGAGGACTTTAGAGGACTGGGCTAAGTTTGATATTTCAAACAGAACTAAATTTGACGCAAGTATTAGTTCAGGGTTAGCTATTATGGCTACACAAAAACACATGTATCAAGTTGAGAAAAAACAATCAAAAATAAACCTTAACTTTGCCAGGTATACAAATAACGGAACTTTAAGTGAATTAATTAGATAGATGAAAGATGTTACAATAGACATTACATCTGCAGGCTTTCCAAGTCAATTCGTTTCAGATGCTGAAAAAGCTACGAACGAATTCGGTTTACAGATAGGACAGGCTATTCAGTATGAATGGTTTAGAAAAGATGGAAATCAGTGTAGATATTACAATCAATGGAGAGACTTTCACAGACTGCGTTTATATGCAAGAGGCGAACAGTCTGTAGCTAAATACAAAAATGAATTATCAATTGATGGAGATTTATCTTATCTTAATTTAGATTGGACTCCAGTTCCTATACTTCCTAAGTTTGTGGACATTGTGGTTAATGGTATGCAGGATAGGGAATTTAAAGTTAAGGCCTATGCTCAAGACGCATTGTCTCAATCTAAAAGAAGTAAATACCAAGATATGGTTGAAGGTCAGATGGCTGCTAAACCTATACTTCAAAGTATTCAAGAAAAGACAGGAGTAGACCCTTTTGTAATGGACCCTGATGAATTACCTAATTCAGATGAGGAACTTTCATTATACATGAACTTAAACTATAAGCCAGCAATTGAGATTGCGGAAGAAGAGGCTATAGATACAATGTTTGCAGAAAATCATTATGATGATATTCGTAAACAAATAGATTATGATGCTACTGTAATAGGAATATCTGTAGCTAAACATGAATTTCTTCCTGGAGCAGGTGTTCAAATATCATATGTAGACCCTTCAAATGTAGTTTATAGTTATACTGAAGACCCTCATTTTAAAGATTGTTTTTATTGGGGAGAAATTAAAACATTGCCCCTAACTGAGCTTGTAAAAATAGACCCTGATATTACTAATGATGATTTAGAAGAAATATCAAGATATAGTCAAAGTTGGTATGATTATTATAATGTAGCTCAATTTTATGACAACGATATTTTTTCTCGTGATACTTGTACTTTAATGTACTTTAATTATAAGACCACTAAAAAGATGGTTTATAAAAAAAGAATATTAGAGGGTGGCGGCTCTAAAGTAATTGAAAAAGATGACACTTTTAATCCTCCTCAAGATATGATGGACGAAGGAAGGTTTGAAAAAATGGAAAAAACTATTGACGTATGGTATGATGGTATAATGGTTATGGGAACTAATATTATTCTTAAGTGGGAACTTGCAGAAAATATGGTTCGTCCTCAATCAGCTTCTCAGCATGCTATACCAAATTACGTTGCGGTTGCTCCAAGAATGTATAAAGGTGTTATTGAGTCTTTAGTTAGACGTATGATTCCTTTTGCTGATTTAATTCAGATTACTCATTTAAAGTTACAACAAGTTATTGCAAGAACAGTCCCTGATGGGGTGTATATAGATGCAGATGGTTTAAATGAGGTTGACCTGGGGACAGGAGCTTCATATGACCCTTCAGACGCATTACGTTTATACTTTCAAACAGGTAGTGTAGTGGGTAGAAGTTATACTCAAGAGGGCGAATACAATCAAGGTAAAATACCTATACAGCAGCTCACAAGCAATTCAGGCGCTTCTAAGACACAAATGCTTATAGCTAACTATAACCACTACTTAGAGATGATTCGCTCTGTAACAGGCTTAAATGAAGCCAGGGACGGTTCTACCCCTTCATCTGATTCTTTGGTAGGTGTACAAAAATTAGCAGCATTAAACTCAAATACAGCAACTAGACATATATTAGATGGAAGTCTTTACATATATCGTACGTTAGCCGAAGCGTTAACGTATAGGGTTGCAGATATTTTAGAGTATGCAGACTTTAAAGAAGACTTTATAAATAAAATAGGTAAGTATAACGTAAGTATATTAGGAGAGATAAGTCAACTATATATTTATGACTTTGGTGTATTTATAGAGTTGTCTCCAGATGAAGAACAAAAAGCAATGTTAGAACAAAACATTCAAATGGCTTTATCTAAAGGAGATATAAATCTTGAAGATGCTATTGATATAAGAGAAATTAGAAACTTAAAGTTAGCTAATCAATTGCTTAAATTAAAACGCACATCTAAACAAGAGCGCGAAGAGAAAATGAAAATGCAACAGCAAGCCATGATATCTCAGCAGCAATTAAAATCACAAGAAATGGCAGCTCAAGTTTCTATGCAAAAAGTAGAGCTAGAAACTCAATCTAAAATAAAAGTTAAACAAGCTGAAATTGCTTTTGAAATAGAAAAAAATAAAACAGAGGCACAGCTTAAAGCTCAACTTATGGAGCAAGAATTTTCTTATAATTTACAGCTTAGAGGAATAGACGAAGGAGCTTTGTCTCAAAGAGAAACTCAAAGAGAACAAGCGAAAAGTGAAAGAATTAGTCAACAGAATACTGAACAAAGTAAATTGATTACACAACGTAAAAATAATTTACCTCCACAGAATTTTGAATCTAATGAAGATAGTTTAGATGGTTTTGATTTGTCAGAATTTGAACCAAGGTAAACTTATAAAATTTAATTTAAATCATATCTAATGGAAATAAAAGTAAGAGCTATAGAAGCTACAGAAGAAAAATCAATGCAAGAAGTAGAAAATGAATTACTTCAAAAGCATGAAGACCAGTTTAATGATACTTCAGAAACAAGTGAAACAGAAAAAGTAGATTTAAATTTTGAAAAAGATAAAGAAGATTCTTCCGTAAAGGAAGATGATAAAGAAGAAGCTTATGTTGAGGAGGTTGCAGAGCAACCTTATGACTTAAAAGAAGAAGATGTTCTTTCATATATTGGAAAAAGATACGGTAAGGAGATTAACTCATTTGATGATTTAATGGCTGAAAGAAAGGAAGCTGAAGAGCTTCCTGAAGATGTCGCTGCTTACTTTAAATACAAAAAAGAAACAGGAAGAGATATTCAAGATTTTGTTAAACTACAACAAGATTTTAGTTCTATGAATCCTGACTCTTTGCTAAGAGAGTATTTGACTATTACAGAAGGAGAAGGTTTAGACCCTGAAGATATTGATTCTCTTATGGAGGATTATTCTTATGATGAAGACCTAGATGATGAGTCTGTAATTAAAAAGACTAAACTAGCAAAGAAAAAAATTATTGCTAAAGCAAAAAAGTTCTTTAATGAGCAAAAAGAATTGTACAAACAGCCTCTTGAGTCGAGACCGGCTGTTAATTCTGAAGGCGAAAATGAAGAGCTTCAAGATTATAGGCAATATTTAGAATCTGTTAAAACTCAACAACAGGAAAATGAGGCAAAGCGAAGTTGGTTTGTAAAAAAAACTAACGAAGTGTTTACTGATGATTTCAAAGGTTTTGATTTCGCACTTGACGACAAAACAGTAACCTTTTCTCCTGGTGATACACAGTCTATTAAAAAAAACCAAGATACACCAATGAACTTTATAAATAAGTTTCTTGATGATAAAGGTTTAATGAAAGATGCTGCTGGATATCACAGAGCTTTATCAATCGCCATGAATCCAGATAAATTTGCACAGTTCTTTTTTGAACAAGGCAAATCAGAGGCTACTCAAGATGTAATGCGTAAAACTAAAAATATAAACATGAGTGAACGCAGAGCACCTGAAGTAACTAATAAAGGAGGAATGACAGTTAAGTCAGTTAACCCTGATTCGGGACGAGGCTTAAAAATTAGAAGTATTAAACGAAAATAAATTTTAAAAATTAATTATTATGGCAGGAGCAGTTCAAGTAGCCCCAGGGTTTGCTTTACAACCCAGTGCGGAACAAGTACCATTGAGTACAAATTATATAACTAACTTCGATTTCTTAAATCAGTATCTACCTGATACTTATGAAAAGGAATTCGAAAGATACGGTAATCGTACCGTTGCATCGTTCCTACGTTTAGTAGGAGCTGAAATGCCTTCAAACTCTGACCTTATTAAATGGGCAGAACAAGGAAGGTTACACACTAAATATGTAGACTGTACAACAGCAGCAGCAGGACCAGTTACAGTTGCTCAATTTACGGTTAATGATGCTTTAATTCCAGGAACTGGAAGTATTGCTATCAGAGTAGGTCAAACAGTAATGATAACTGAAAATGCAGCTGGCTCTAACAATAAAGCAATTGTTACGGCTGTTTCTACAGCAAACGGTACTTTTGATGTAGCTTTTTACGAAGCAGCAGGATTTACTAATGCAGCAGCAGCTAATAAGTTTACTGTATTTATTTACGGTTCTGAATTTAAAAAAGGAACAAATGGAATGGTTGGCTCTTTAGAGGCTGATGACGTTATCTTCTCTAACTCACCAATTATCATCAAAGATAAGTATGCGGTTAGCGGTTCAGATATGGCGCAAATTGGGTGGATAGAAATAACTACTGAAAATGGAGCTAGTGGATACCTATGGTATTTAAAATCTGAGCACGAAACAAGACTACGTTTTGATGACTACTTAGAGACTGCAATGATTGAAGCCGTACCTGCTGAAGCTGGTAGTGGAGCAATTGCAGCTACAGGAGATGTAGGGAACAAAGGTTCTGAAGGTATCTTCTATGTGGTTAATAACAGAGGAAATGTATGGGGTGGTGGAAATCCTGCTGCACTTGCAGATTTTGACGCAATTATCTCTCGTTTAGATAAGCAAGGTTCTATTGAAGAAAATGTTATTTTCGTAGATAGAGACTTTGGATTTGATATTGACGACATGTTAGCTGCACAAAACTCTTATGGAGCTGGTGGAACATCTTATGGTTTGTTTGACAATGACAAAGACATGGCATTAAACCTTGGATTTACTGGATTCCGTAGAGGTTATGACTTTTATAAGTCTGACTGGAAATACTTAAATGACCCAACTATGCGTGGTGGTCTTCCTACTGGAGCTAACTCAGGACGTGTAAACGGACTATTAGTACCAGCTGGTTCTACTACAGTATATGACCAGATTTTAGGTAAAAATGCAAAGCGTCCTTTCTTACATGTTCGTTACAGAGCTTCTGAGACTGAGGACAGACGTTACAAAACTTGGATTACAGGTTCTGCTGGCGGTGCACAAACTTCAAGCTTAGATGCTATGGAAGTTCATTTCTTGTCTGAGAGAGCTGTATGTACTTTAGGTGCAAACAACTTCTTCTTATTCCAAGAGTAGTATTTATTAAGGGAGGTTTAACCGCCTCCCTTTTTTTTAAAATTTAATTAAATCTTATATAATGAAAAAAAATAAAACATTCGTAGACAAAGTCTACAAACTAACTAGGGGCGATGCTCCAATCTCATTTTTACTTCCTTCTAGCGGTTCAGCAAGACAACCTTTATTGTGGTTTGATGAAGAAAAAGGGATAAATAGAGTTTTAAGATATTCTTCTAATCAAAAGTCTCCTTTTGAAGATGAACAAGATGGTAACATAATCAGAAGACCAGTTGATTTTTTAGATGGTTTTTTAAGAGTTCCAAAATCAAACCCAGTTTTACAAGAGTTTTTACATTATCACCCACTTAATGGTTTAAAATATATTGAAGTAAATGAAGAAAAAGATGCTCAAAAAGAGGTAGATTTATTAAACTTAGAAGTTGACGCTTTAATTGAAGCTAAGTCTTTGTCACTAGACCAATTAGAAACTATTTCTAGGGTTATATTAGGAAAAGATACCTCTAAAGTAACTACTGCAGAATTAAGAAGAGACATTTTAATTTACGTTAGAGAAAATCCAGAGGAGTTTATGAAAATAATTAATGACCCACTGCTTAAATTGCAGTCTACTATTCAATTATTTTTTGACAAAAGTTTATTAACTTTTAGAAATAAACAAAAAGAAGTATGGTTTAACACTTCTTCTAACAAAAAGAAAATGTTAACTGTTCCTTTTGGAGAAGACCCTATATATATAGTGTCCTCTTATTTACAAAGCGATGATGGCGTGGATTCATTAAAAATGTTAGAGAAACTAATATAAATAATACATAAAAGCAAGAGAGGTCAAAAATAATTGACCTCTTTTTTTTTGCTTATCTTTGTAAAAAAGAAAGCGATGATAAACGCTGTTAGAAATACAGTTCTTGCTATACTTAACAAGAATAATTACGGTTACATATCTCCATCAGACTTTAATCTGTTTGCTAAACAAGCGCAACTAGATATTTTTGATGAATATTTTATAGGTTATAACACTCAAGTTAATCAAGAAAATGGAAGAGTATCTGGAACTGGATACGCCGATATTAAAAAAGGATATGAAGAAGTTATAGATACTTTTTCTTTAACAAATAGTTTAGGAAATTTTAATAGTAATCTTTATTACGCTCCGTCAGCATCTACTACAGGAAGTGATTATTATTTAATAAATAAAGTTTTAATATATAAAACCATAACCTCATCAGGAGCTACTACACAAGTTAATGGAGGTAATTTTTTAATTAATGCTAATGCAACTTTTCAAAGTGACGGAGTTTCTGTTGGTGATACTGTATCTGTTTCTTTAACTCCAGGGGTGGTTTCTAATTTAACTGTTGTAGCTATACCTGCTGAAAATCAAATACAAATAAACAGTTCCGTTTTAATTACAACTGGAATTGATTATGCTATTTACAAGTCATCAAATTTAGTTAATGAAGCCGAGCAAGTTAATCACAGTAAAATAACAATGCTAAATAAGTCTTTATTGACAGCTCCAAATATTACATTTCCATCATATACTCAAGAAGGAGATTTATTAACTTTATATCCAAATAATATAGTTTCTGTAGGTAGAGTTGTTAGTCAATACATTAGATACCCGCAAGACCCTAAATGGACTTATGTTTCTCTCACGGGAGGTCAACCTATTTTTGACCAGTCTCAATCTGATTATCAAGATTTTGAGTTACCTCCAGATGATGTAAATAATTTAGTGTCAAGAATATTACAGTACGCCGGAATGTCTATAAGAGAAATAGCTGCTGTACAATTTGGTCAATCAATAGAACAACAAGAAAACCAAGAACAATAGCATGGCATACTTATCACAATATCAATATTACGAAAACGCAGGGGCAGCTCCTACTAATGCTAATTGGGGCTCATATCAATACGTTAGTCTGGAAGATGTAGTAAATAATTTTCAATTAATACACACAGGAAACCATTCCTCTGTAAACAATGAGGAAAGATTTAAAATATTATTTCATGCTAAAAGAGCTATTCAAGAATTAAATTATGACGCATTTAAGGAAATTAAAGCATTAGAACTTACGGTATACTCTAATTTAACTTTTGTTTTACCTTCTGATTATGTTAATTGGGTTAGAATTTCTTTATATAAAAATGGTTGGCTTAGACCTCTTAATGAAAACATACAAGTTAATTCAGCTATTTCTTATTTACAAAGCAATACAGGAGCGTTAAGTTTTAATGGTAATGGAACTATTATAACCGATGCGTCTTCTTTAGATACTGAAAGAAAAAATGGACAACAAAATAGCATATATTTAAATCAAAATAATGCGTCAGACCAGGTTGCTGATAACAGCGCTACCGGTGGATTTGCTGAATACTCTATTGGTGCTAGATATGGGTTGAATACTGAAACGGCTAATGTTAACCCAACTTTTAGAATTGATAAAAAAGCAGGTGTAATTAATTTTGATTCTACTATGTTAAACGAAAACTGTGTTCTAGAATATGTTTCAGATGGTATGGAGAGTGGTAATGACTCTTTAGTTACTGTAAATAAACTTTTTGAAGAGTATATTTATGCTTCAATAAAATACGCCCTATTAAACAGTAAATTTAATGTTCAAGAATACATAATAAATAGAGCTAGAAAAGACAAGTCAGCGCTTTTAAGAAACGCAAAAATAAGACTTAGCAATATTCACCCTGGTAGATTATTAATGAATTTAAGGGGAGATAACAAGTGGATTAAATAAGCATGGCAAATATTACCAGAAATTTTATAAGAGGACGTATGAATAAAAGCCTTGACGAAAGGCTTGTGCCTCAAGGCGAATACATTGATGCGTTAAATGTTAGATTAGGTTCAACTGAAGACTCTGAAATAGGAGCTGTAGAAAATTCAAAAGGTAATACTCTTTTAACTGCTTTATCTTATAATGGAGTTTCTTTAAGTTTAAATGCAAAATGTATAGGCGCTTTTGAAGATGGCGCTAATGAAACTTTATACTGGTTTGTTCATGACCCAAGGTTTACCGATGGATTAAGCGGTGAATTAGATTTAATACTTTCTTACAACACTAATACTAATACTTTAAAGTATCATGTAATTAGTATAAACTCTGGAAATAACTCAAACACTACTTTAGATTTTAATCTATCTTATTTAATAACAGGAATTAATTTAGTAGATAATTTATTATTTTTTACAGATAACATTAATCCTCCAAGGGTAATTGATATAACTAAAAATTATCCTGAACCTGTAAATAATTTAGACCAATTTAGTGCAGAGTCTATTTTAGTTATTAAAAGACCTCCGGTTACATCTCCAACTATTCAGACCTTAATATTACCTGGACTAAATGAAAACTTTTTAGAAACAAGATTTATATCATTTTCTTATAGATATCAATATGCAAATGGAGAGTATTCTGCTATATCTCAATTCAGTAAACCAGCGTTTGACCCAGGTTCTTTTAATTTAAGCACTAATAGTTTTCTTAACGAAGGAATGGTAAACAGTGCTAATACCGCCATAGTTACTTATAATTCAGGTGGCCCATTAGTTGTTGCTATTGAATTGTTGTTTAAAGAAAGTACAAATACATTTATAAAAGTAATTGAAAAATTTAATAAAGAAAACTTAGGATATGCAGATGATACTGATTATAGTTTTACTTTTTCTGACAGCAAAATATTTACGTTATTACCCGAATCTGAAATATTAAGACTTTACGATAACGTTCCAAGAACAGCCAAATCACAAACCCTAATGGGGAATAGATTGGTTTATGGTAACTATTTAGAGGGATATAATTTAGTAGATAGGTTTAACAATAATTTAAAATTAGAATATGTTGCTAGTTTATTATCTACAAGTATTGGATTAGAACAACTTTCAACTAGCACTGGAGTAGGTGTTTACAATGCTCCTATAGGAATTGGAATTACTGATATAGAAAATGCTGTTGTTTATGTTGATTTAACAGGTATTACTTTAAGTGCAGGAAGCGCAATTGATTTGTCTTATACTTTTACTCATAACTCTTGGTCTAATGCTTTAGACCTACCTAGCTCAAACACTTTAAATGTAGGTGTTTCTTTTGAATACATTCTTCCTACTGACTTTTCTAATGTATATGATTTAGCTACAAGTACTGATTTTATAGAAAAAGTAGGTACAGTTGCAAACATTCAAACTGTTCCTAATGCATCTCTTGGAGTTACATTGACAGATTTTACTAATGCTAACATACCTCAAAACTTAGGCGGTACTCATGAAAAAACTATGAGTGGCGTAAATCAATTTCTTGGACCTTTAGAAATAATATCTACTCCTGGAAGCAATGCTATAGGATTTCAAACTGTAGGTATGAATTTTTCAAATACTAGTACGGGAATAGGCGCTATTGAATTTTATAGCATTATTCAGCATGAAGCTCGTTTTCAGAAAATTTCTAATCCCGGAAGTTTACATAGTAATAGAGGTTATGAGGTAGGATTGGTTTATATGGATGAATTTAATCGTTCAACTACAGCTTTAGTTAGTCCTCAAAATACCATACAAGTTCCTTGTCTAAATTCTGTTAATAGAAATGAATTAAAAGTAACTATACCTCCTCAACAATTAGCTCCAAACTGGGCTACTAGATATAAATTTGTTTTAAAACCTAGTGAAGATACTTACGAAACTATTTTTGTTACAACTTTTTTTAATGACCCTACTAATAATTCAGTTTATTATTTATTAGAAGGAGATAACGCTGGAAAAGTTGAAGAAGGTGATAGGTTAATAGTTAAAAGAGATAGCGATGGAGCTACTCAAACTTGTCCAGTTGCTACTGTTTTAGAAAAAAAAGCACAGTCTTCAAACTTTTTAACTATTCCAACTGGAGTAAATGATGCTGATGGTAATCCTATAAACACTCCTATTCCTGGAGGAGTTTATATGAAAATTAATCCTAGTAATTTTAATAGCACTTTTGAAGATAATGCAACTGTAGATTTACCTTACAGTCAAGTTCGCTCTCCTAATGGAAGTGACAACTATCCTTTGCTAAAATATAATTTAAGTTTAGTGGGAGCTGACCCTAATATTTCAGGCTCAACATATAATAATTATACTATTCCAGAAGGAAGTAGAATTACCATAGACATAAATCAATCAAGAAACGGAACATCAACCTGTGATACAAGGATTTATAATTTAAAATTAACTCTTACCTCTTCTAAAACATATCTTCCTAGCGGAAATGTTCCTGCTATTTATAATTGGTTTATAGGAGATAATATAGCTGAAAGATTAAATGATGGAACTCAAACTGTTATTAATAATACAGGTTCAACACCAGGGAATGCCGCTATAACAAATGAAGTTTCTACAGCAAGTTTTTTACCCGGATATCCGGGTTATAACGAAGGGCCTGCAGACCCAGGAAGGGTAAACACATCTTTTTCATTTAGTACTAACTATTATTTCTTTTATAGAAACACTACTACTAATCAAGTTTTTTTACTCATAACAGGAACAAGTTCTTGTGGTAGCAGTAACGATAAAAGGTCATTTGTAAATGCTCAGATAAGTATTCTTAGAGCAGGAGATGGATTAGTTTTTGAAACACAACCCTTAGATTCAGCCCCCGATATATGGTATGAAAATGACTTATCATTTCCTATTAATAATTTAGGACATCATCAAGGTAATTTACAAAATCAATCAGCCGGTATATCGGCTATATGCAACACCGGATTTTTTAATTGTTTTTCTTTTGGTAATGGTGTTGAGAGTTATAAAATAAGAGATGCCATTAATGGTAAGCCTTTAGGATTTGGAAGTAGAGTTACTACTACAACTAATACTTTATTTAAAGAAGCTAATAGATTTGCTGACCTTACTTATAGTGGAGTTTATAATGACGAAACAAATACTAATAAGTTAAATGAATTTAATTTAGGTCTTCTTAATTTTAAACCACTAGAAGATACTTTTGGACCTATTCAAAAATTATTTGCAAGAGAAACGGATATTCTTGTATTACAAGAAGATAAGATATCTTATGTTTTAACTGGTGTAAACTTATTAAGTGATGCAGTTGGCGGTGGAGTAATTACTGCTGTTCCTCAAGTTTTAGGAAAACAAATAGCTAGAATAGAAGAATTTGGAATAAGCAATAATCCTGAAAGCTTTGCCGTATGGGGAAGAACTAAATATTTTACTGACGCAAAAAGAGGAGCTGTTATAAGCCTTACCGGAGACCGTGGTCAATCTGAACAATTACAAGTTATTTCAGAAGCTGGAATGAGAGGTTGGTTTAGAGATTTATTTATTGATAGCTTTAATACTCAAAAAATAGGTGGCTTTGACCCTTATATGAATGAATATGTTTTGTCTTCTAACATTTATGGACAGCCTGCTGTTCCTGAAGTTTGTATAAATTGTGGTATAGAAAGAGACTTAACACTTACTCCAAACATACCTACAAATTATTGCGTAGATGTAACTGGATTTGTAGGAGTTGTTAATGTAAATTACGTTATACCTATAGAGGGTACGGATGACATATCTTCTGAATCGTCATCAACTAATTTAGTAGTCACACAATTAAACAGCGATGATATAGTAACAGAAAGTGCTTTTACTGGAACTGGTTATACTATTTCTATTATTTACAATGGAATTACTTATACCACAGGAGAAGTATTTTCTAGTGGAACATTATCGTTTAACAAAGACGTAGTTAGTGTTACTGAAGCTCAAGTTTCGGTTTCTACCTCATCACTTACTCCTGATAATATTTCAGTAACTGTTGAGTGTCCTTTGTCAGAAATTTTAAATGTATATAACATAGCCATAACAAGTAATAACGAAGCAACTCAAACTATTACAAATGCATATAGATGGAGTGATGGTAATTTTGATTCTACTACAAAATCAGAAAAAGTTGTATTTTCTTCTAGTTCCGTAAATCCTATTGTATCTCAATATAGTTTATTTGGAGGTCCTCAAGGAGCAGGTTTAATTCCTGCAAATGGAGCTAATGTTACAATAATAAGCAGAAAAACAAGCACTGATAATTATGTGTTTAATACTGCTTCTAATAAATTAAAATATTTAAGGACTTCTACTCTTTATCAAAACACAGGAGCTCAAATTCAATCTTTACTTTCAGTTGCTCAAGACGCTTCTCCTATAACTACAGGTCAAATTCCAGGGGATTTTGAAGCTAGTTTTTTAATGCCAAGCACAGGAACTAACCTATATCTAATATGGGATTACAGAAAATCAACTGCAAAATCATTATGTTTTTCTGATGTTTCATCATCTGATGCTTGTAATGGATGTGTGCCTGTTCCAGTGCCTGTGCCTGTTTCTCCAGTTCCAGTCGCAACTGTATATACATGGCAAATATCATTTTTAGGAACTATTGCTAGTCCAGCAAATTGTCCAATTACAAATGCAACTTTATATTCAATTTCATCTTCTTTTGCCACTACGTTTGTTAATAGTACAGTATTTTATATTGATGCTGCTTTAACAACAGTTTATGCAGGCGGAAATACATATTCCGGTGTAAGAGAACCTAATACAGGTGGTGGAGTTTCATCAGCAATATTTAGATTTACAAGTTTAGGAACTGTTTCAAATATAGACACATCTGGAGTTTGTTCAGTAGCACCTATTCCAGTGCCAGTGGTAATACCCGTTCCTATTCCTATTCCAGTGCCGGTTGTAGCGCCAGTAATAACACCAGTGCCTGTGCCGATAACACCAGTGCCGATACCTACACCTACACCAGTTGCACCTATACCAACTCCTATTCCAGTGCCTGTGCCTGTTTCTTTTTTCTATTATACTTTAAGACAATGTACAACCCTTCAGCTTTTTGATGTTGGGGTTTCTGGTTCTTTAACTTTAGGGACTGCATTAAATTACGCTGGACAATGTTGGGAAGTATATGCAACTTCTCTTTCAGGAACTTCAATAACTCCTACATCATATCATACTAATTGTAGCACATGTTTAACACCTACACCAGTTGTGCCTGTTCCTGTGCCTGTTAGTCCTACGCCTATTCCAGTGCCAGTAGTACCAAGCCCTATTCCAGTGCCAGTAGTAACGCCTGTAGTACCTATTCCAGTGCCTATTCCTGCGCCTGTAGCACCTATTCCAGTGCCTATTCCTGCGCCAGTAGTAACACCTGTAGCACCTATTCCAGTGCCAGTAGTAACGCCTGTAGTACCTATTCCAGTGCCTATTCCTGCGCCTGTAGCACCTATTCCAGTGCCTATTCCTGCGCCAGTAGTAACACCTGTAGCACCTATTCCAGTGCCTATTCCAGTGCCTGTAGTACCTATTCCAGTGCCTATTCCTGCGCCAGTAGTACCAATACCTGCACCTATAGTACCAATACCTGCGCCTATAGTACCAATACCTGCGCCTATAGTGCCTATTCCAGTGCCAGTTCCACAGCCAGCGCCAATAGTTCCTATTCCAGTGCCTGTAGTGCCTGTGCCTGTGCCTGTAGTACTTCCTACTCCAGTTCCAGTGTTTACTCCTGTACCCGTTCCAGCGCCAGTTGCTGCTGTATATGCCTCTTGGTATATAAATAATTGGGAAGGTCAAGGCGTTACCGTAGGTGGCAGTGGTATTGCAACCTGTTGTAGCTATAATACTTCTAGTAGTTTACCAGTTTATTTATGGTACGGTGGATATGGTACAAACGGAATTAATATTAAGACAGTTGAAGATATAAATACTGCAATTTCTCTTAGCAAACAGATAATAGTAACAAAAACTAACGCGCAGCCTCAAGCATATGATATATTTGATGGAAGAGACCCAACTACTAATGTTTCATTGTTATACGGAATTTCAAGAAGTGCTGATAATGGAGCACCTGGTATTATAGTTGGAATTAATGAGGGCTTTACCACTACTCCTGCATATTTACAAGATTACGTTTCTTGTTTACAATCATTTTCAATGACTACTTACACTACAAGTTGGACCAATACCACTGATGCCTGTAGTAGTGGACCTTCAACGGGAACTTCTCAGTATTTCCACAGCGGAAGTACTGCGTGTTTAGCGAACTCTAATGTTGTTTATTTAAATACTGATAAATACCAAACTTTTCCAGATGTAATACCAACCACTTCTAAAGTATGGTATCAAGGCTCTTCGTGTGGAAGTGGAAATGGATTAGCAATAGAAATAAACAATAGTAACGGTCAAGCATCAATAACTTCTTGCACTTAAAAATAAAAAAATGGCAACTAGAAATACATATTATTTTGATACAGCAAGTTTTGCAAGTGCAACAACTATTTATACTAATGCTGATTTAAGTGCAATTGCTCCTAATGGATTTTATTCAGATAACGTAGAAGTTAGACAGCAAACATCAGGAGTTTTATTGGCTGCACAATCTTGTGTGACACCTACTCCAGTGCCAACTCCAGTAGCGCCAGTACCAGTTCCAGTTCCGGCAGCTCCTGTGCCTACGCCTACGCCTACGCCTACAGCGCCTACAGCGCCACCACCTGTAGTAGCGCCAGTTGTAGCGCCGGTTGTAGCACCGGTTAATATACCGGCTGCGCCAGTAGCGCCTCCAACAACACCTCCAGTTTTTGTACCTGTAGTAGTGCCTTTAGCACCTCCAGTTGCAGCACCGGTTGTAGCACCTGTAGTAACAGGGTACTTTTATAATGTAAAACAATGTGACACTAGTCAAATTGATGTTTTAAAAGGAAATCAATTTTTCAGTAACGGAACTGTTGTACAATACACTCAAGCTGGTGTAACTATTTGCGGAACAATACAACAAGCAGTTTCTCAACCTTCTAGCAAAGCGGGTCTTATTAATTTTAGTGTTAATAGCTGTACTGATTTTAGATGTAGTCAATAATTTTTATTAATTTTACTTTAATTAAATAAAATTATGGTTTTAATAAAAGAAAATAGAGACTATGTTCCTTATAATCCACAGCCTCCTGAATTAATAACAAGAAGTACCAAAAAAGGATTTCAAGTTTTAGATGTTCCTCCAGCTATATATAGCATATTGTCTAATTTTTATGACCGTTCTAAATTACAAGAAGAAACTTATGAAGGAAAAGAACATTATGATGGAGGTAAAAAAAGTTTTGTTCAAGATATAAATCAACATCCTGAGTTTATTAATTTTATAAAAACAAAAATGTTACGATATCACGAGGAATGGTGTGGTAGAGAATTAACTCCAGCTGTTGTTTATGGCGTTAGAAGCTACACTAATGATACTGTTTTTAATAGTCATTTTGATAGACAAGATACTCATCACATAGCATCAAGTATTACTCTAGGAAAAGATGCTCCTTGGAATTTAAACATTCAAGACCATGACAAACAATGGTGGGGAGTAGATGTAGAGCCTGGACAAATGATTATGTTTGAATCAGGTTGTTGCATTCACGGAAGATTAGACGCTTATCAAGGTACTTACTTTGATAATCTATATACTCATTTTACTTTTAAAGAACCATTTACCCCCTATGAAGGATAAAATATATATATACGAATCTCCTGATAATGGTAAAACTATTTATAGGCGTGAATTTTTAAATTATTCAACCCCTAGGGAATTAATTCAGTCATCTAAAAGTGAATAATAAATACGTTTCTTTTGATTGGTGGTGGGGAGGATGGAATAATATAAGAATGTGCTATGAAATGATAGGTGCTATATCTTATATTTCAGGAAGAAAAATTATACTTCCGCCAAATGGTTATTGTTTGTTTTTATCTGAGCATCAAGAAAAAAATTCTTTTTTTAATATGTGGGATTTTTTAGATAAGAAATCCTTTACATCTAATTTTGATTGTGTTGAGTATGAAGACACTTCTTTAATAAAATACTCATCTGATATACAATATTACGAAAATATAGTTGACGATATTAAGTGCATTCTTTTTGATAATGATAAATATATAAATTGGGGGCCTCAAAACTTTATAAATAGAGGATTAATTTATCAAGGAATAGAAGACATAAATCATTTTAATGAGTTTAATTCTGACAATAGAGAGCTTTATGATATTATGTGTGATGATGAAATTATACATTTTCCTAGAAATTTATTAGGGCATTTTGGATACCACGTATATCCTCCTAATGATAAAGCGAGAAGAATAATACAGCAAAAAGTAAGAGACGGTATAAGGTTTAAAGAAAAGTTTTATATAAAGGCAAAAGAATTAATGCCCGGGGATTATGATGCTATTCATGTAAGAAGAGGTGATTTTAAATACACTCAAACAACCTGGACTGAAGACCTTTATAAAAATTTAGAAAATCTTTTAGACGGAAGAGTCAGAAAATCAGTACCTTTATACATTGCGACTGATGAAACAGATTTAAGTATGTTTGATTTTTTAAAAGAAAAGTACAATATATTGTTTTTAAAAGATTTAAAAGAAAAAAGTTATAATGAAGACGTGGTTTTAGACACTCTTATTTGCTGTAATGCACATAATTTTTTTGGTTCAAGAATGTCTACTTACACCGACTATATAAATATATTAAGAGGTTATAATAATAAAATTGATAATCACAGAAAGTCGTTGAATTTTGAGAGAAAAGAAATTAAATACAATAAATATCCTTGGGAGGTAGAGCCTTATAATTGGCAAGACTTGTGGGGTGAATTATATTATGGCAAAATTTAATCTAGGAGTACACGGGTCTCACAATGCATCAATAGCAATATCTTATGGTGGGGATATATTAGAAGTTGTAGAATTAGAAAGATGGGTTCAAATAAAAAACGCTGCTTTTTTTTATTATTTTCCTATAGAAAATCCATTAGAAATTTTAAGTGAAATTTTAAGCTACTTTGAATTTAAATACAATGCAAAAGAATATGATTTTGCAATGGTAAACTCTTGGCCTCAAGAGCATAATAGTCATTTAAAAGCCACTAACGTAGTTTATGTCCCGCATCATTTAGCTCATGCTTGTAACGTTATGTATCAATCTAATGCAAAAAAATCTTTAATAGTTTCTTTTGATGGAGGTTCAGACGATGGTCATTTCAATATTTACTTAGGGGATAAGCCCAATACACCAGTTTTAATACATCAATCTCAAAAAGATTTATGTGTTCCTTACGCTGCTTTAGGTCATTATATGAATGACATTAAAAAAGAACCAGATATTTTTAAGGGTAATTTAACTAATGCTGGTAAAGCAATGGGGTTATCTTCTTATGGAAAAAGAGACGATGTTCTTTTTGATTATGTAAATAAACTTTATGATAAAAGCGATACAAATTCTGTAAACAAAGCTCATGAAAATTGGAGTGAAATTTTTTGTTCATGCAATCAAACTGGTGACAAAGCAAAAGATTTAGCTTATGCAAATCAATATGTATTTGAAAAGAATTTTGCAGATATAGCACTCCCTTTTATATTTAAAAATTTAGACAGAGAGTTGCAATTTGCGGGCGGCGGTGCAATGAACATTTTAAATAACACCACCTATGAAGCTTTTGTTTCTCCAAATGCTGATGATAGGGGAATTGCGTTGGGTTGTTTATTAAGCTTATTAAAACCAGAACAGACTGTTGATAGCACTTATTTAGGTTCTGACCCTTATGATGACATTCCTGATAAAAAAGAAATTAGCGTCTTAGAGGTTGCTAATATGTTAAGTGAGGGTAGTATACTTGGACTGATACAAGGTAGAGGAGAACACGGCGCAAGGTCATTAGGCAATAGGTCTATTCTGTGCTTACCACAAGAAGGAGTAAAGGAAAAATTAAACTCAGAAGTAAAAAACAGAGAATGGTTTAGACCTTTTGCGGCAGTTTGCAGAGAAGAAGATGCTCATAAATATTTTAAAGACTACGGAAAGCATAGATGGATGACTCATAATGTTAAAGTTTTAGATAACAAGTTACCCGGAATTACTCATATAGATGGAACTTGTAGATTGCAAACAGTAACTAAAGAACAAAACCTTTTTTTATGGAATATTTTAGGGATACATCCTGTTATTCTAAACACTTCTTTTAACATACAAGGAAAGCCTATACTTAACACCTACAGAGAGGCGTTATGGATGAAAGAAAATACAGGAATAAACGAAGTAATAACCAATAAATATATATTATCATGATAAAAAAATTAAACTTAAATTATGACTGGGGTTATTTTTTACCTCCAATGCAAGACTACTCAATTCATAAAGGTACTTGTCTAGCACATCAACTTGATGAGCTTACAGATATACATAAGGAGTACGGTCTTGCCGATTCATACACTAAAGACAACACTGTCATTCAACAGCTATGGTATACAAAAGACCAAGTTGATTTTAAAGACCTTGGAAAACAAACCGGAATGGAAGTGGTTACAGTATCTACTATACTACAGCCCCCAGGAAATACTATTGCACTACATAGAGACACATTTTTTCAAATAAAAAAAAGATTTCCAGACGATAAAAGAGTAAAAGTTAGGGCTAATGTTTATTTAGAAGAATGGAAGGTTGGGCATATGTTGCAGTATAAATCTGAAGAAGATAATATATGGAAAACATCTGACAACTGGAAAGCTGGAGAAGGTTACATGTGGGATTCTAAGCCTCTTCACTTATCAGCAAACGCAGGGATGAAAGACAAGTTTACACTTCAAGTATCAGGTTTTTTGCTTTAAAATATCTAAGCAATTAAATTCGTAAATTTGTAGATAAAATTAATCATATGAATGGCTGGAAATTTGTTGCAGGCTCTTTCACAATACCTACTTTACCCCCCCAAATAGGGTATCATCAGGGAAGTTTATTTGGATGTCCTAATTCATTTACTCCATTTGGTACAGGTGTAAGCCCTACAGTTGCTACTCAGGAATTACCCGGAATAGGTTGTGCTTTTAATATATTTAGTCAAGGTCTACAGACAAGAGGCGTTGCGTTAAAGGGAAGCGGAACTCAAAGCGATATAGGACTAACTCAATTTAGCACTAACGGGGGTATAATTACCGCAAACTTTATGGGGATTAGTACCTTAAGTAATATAGGTACAGGTTCTTTATCGGGAGTAATTACAGGAAGCGATGGTAGTTCTGGAACATGGTCTGTTGATTATAGTAATGTTATAGATGGAATATTAGGGCCTGTTGAGTTTCAAGCTTATATTGATGACAGCGGAAACGGCAGTACTTATTCTCCCGAATCTAGTGGTACTGTTACTTTAAACGGATTAAGCTTAGTTAGTGGCGTTACTTATGAATTAATTGTAGGCGCTTCTGTGCCTGTTGCTCCAGTACCCGCACCTACTTCAGGGATAGTTGACTATTGTTTATCCCCCACCAATAGCGTGGTAGTTCCAGTTGCTCCTACACCAGTGCCTGTGGTAGTACCTGTTTCATCGCCGGTAGTAATACCTGCGCCTGTGGTAGTACCTGTTATTGTACCAGTAGTAGTGCCATCAGTAGTACCAGTAGTGCCGACAGCTCCTCCTCCTGTAATAGTTCCAGTAAATGCTCCTATTAATGTTCCTGTTCAGGCATCAACATATTATATAGCAATAGGCTGTAGTGATAATATAGCAGTATACCTTCAAGGAGGGGTTTCAACACCTTACTCCGTAGGAAATGTTGTACAATATACTTTTCAGGGAGTTACTTATTGCGCTACCATTTCACAGGTTGGAGTTGGAACTGGCGGCGGCGGAAAAATTAATCAAACTGTATCAAGTTGCAACGACTTTACATGTAGTCAATAATAAATAAAAAATGGCCCAACAATATATATTTAACGGAGCATACGGTGTGTACGGAACAAGCACAGGGGTATTTGTAATAAACAATATTCCTTCACAACATCCAATTGCTTTTTTAAATTCAGGCAAAGAATCTTTAATACAATACCAAGGGCAATTTAATGCCGGGTCAAAAACAGCTTTAGACGGAAATACTTATAATTTCTTTTATGGAGATGTTACTCTTTCGGTAAGCGGTGATTATGGGACGATAAGTTATCAGTGTTTCTATCATGGCTATATGGGAGGTCAAAATAACTTGGTGTATGATTCAGTATCTTGTCCACCTCAAACCCCTTCCGTAGAGCCATTACCTGGAGACCCTGTAGAAAATTATACCTTATCGTATAGTGATGGCGCAAAAGGTTGGCCTTCTTTTTATTCGTTTTTCCCTGACTTTATGATGGGTATGAATAATTATTTTTATTCTTTTAAGGGAGGAGCTCTTTACAGGCATAACACAAATTCATTAAGAAACAATTATTATGGGGTGCAATATAACTCACAGATAACTTCCGTGTTTAATGAAGCTGCTTTAGAAACTAAATTATTTAAAACTATTAACTTAGAGTCTGACACATCATGGTCTGCAACTTTAGATAGTGACATTCAAACAGGAGCTACTGTTGATTACAGTTGGTTTGAGCAAAAAGAAGGTTCTTGGTTTGCTTATGTTAGAAACAATGGAACAAGCCCCGCAAGCGCCTCAGAGTATCCTATGCGTTCAGTAAGTGGTATTGCTAGAAGTTCTAGTGTTAATGCAAATGGAAACTTTACTACTATAAACTTTTCTATTAATCCATTAATTGAAATAGGAAACATTTTGAGTGTAGGCGACATGCTTTATTATTCTTTGCCTTCGTACACTACCGTTCAGCTTGGAGGTCAAGTAAGCGCAATAAATATAGACATAGTAAATGGTATAAACAATATAGTTATTAATACTTCTGTAGCCAACGCAGTGACCCCTATACCTATACAGGATGCTTTTATAATGTTTATAAAAAATCAACAAGTCGAATCAAATGGTTTGTTAGGTCATTACTGTTTGTTTACTCTTACAAATTCTGATTCAACACCAACTGAATTATTCGCAGTGGAATCGGAAGTAATGAAAAGCAATCCTTAAAAATTAGTATCTTTGTAGTTAAATGAAATTAAATGTTAGACCACTCGTAGAAGATGACTATCAAGACATCTTAGTAGGTTGGTGGAAAGATTGGAAATGGGAAGCACCATTAAAAGATTTTCTTCCAGATGACGGCAAAGGTGGGCTAATAGTTTATGACAATGAAACCCCTGTTTGTGCAGGATTTATATATATGACAAATTCAAAGGTAGCTTGGGTAGATTGGATTATTTCTAACAAACAATATAGAGATAGAGAAGATAGACAGCAAGCTATTTCTTTTTTAATTAAAACACTTACTGATACAGTAAAAACTACAGGCTGCAAATTCATATATGCTTTAATAAAGCACGATGGCTTAATTAAGACCTATGAAGACGAAGGCTATATGGCTGGAGACCAGTACAATAAAGAAATGATTAAAGCAATATAATATGGCGGCAGTAACAACAATAGCATCTTTAGCGGTAACAGCAGCATCCACTGCTAATTCTTTTATACAGGCTAATAAGCAAAAAAAACTACAACAACAAGCAGAAGTAGAAGCTGACAAAGCTTTGGGAGCAGCTAGAAAAAAATTAGAAGTAAACTATTTAGACGAATTATCTATACCTAAAGAAGCTTATGAATTAGAGCGAGACGCTTTGCTAAGTGCTGGTGCTCAAGCTTTACAGGCTGGAGTTGAGGGAAGTCAGAGAGGTGCTGCTGCTACCGCAGGTAGAGTGGCTATGGCTCAAAACAAAGGTCAAGCAGCAATAAGAACAGCCATGGGGCAAGACCTTTTTGGGTTGGAAAAATTGCAAGCTGAAGAAGATTCTAGATTAAGAGATTTAGGATATAACTTAGACATAAAAGAATTATCAGGACAACAAGCAGCGGGACAAGCGGCGGGTTTAGCTAGACAACAACAAATGCAAAACGCAGTTCAAGGAGTTGGCTCTCTCATTAAGGGAGTTGGAGCAGCTATTCCTGAGTATCAAAAGGGAGCAGATGGTAGAGCTGTAAGTAAATTAAACAGACAATTCAACAGAGCTCAAAGAAAAGGAGAGATAGGCGGAGATGTTTCAATAGGAGAATTTGGTAATCTTAATGGAGTTACAACTGAATCAGCAAGTTTTGACCAGGGAATGGCAGACGCGTATGGAAGTAACTATACAGATACATTTAATCCTTCTGCCGTTCAATACGAAGACCCTTTAACTTTTATGCAGGGCATGACTCCATTTGAGCAAAAAGAATACTTTAAATCAAGAAAATAATAGATGGCTACAAAAATAGGGTTTGACGCGAAATTAGCAGGCACTGGAGTAGATTGGGCTACGGTAGGTAAAGATGTATCTGAAACATTAATCCAGCAAGAGCAACAGCGAGAAAAAAATCGTGTTGCCATGGATAAGGCTGTTGCTGATGAAATTAAAACATTAGCCGGTACGGAGTTAGGTAAAGACGCTCAAGCTAATCAATGGATAATGAATGGTGTTGGGGCAATAACCGGCTCTTCTTTAATGGACTCAAGACTGTTAAAAAATGGATTACTAAGCTCAAGAGATTTTTCTAGAAATTTAGCTAACAGAACGCAAGGAACTGAATTGGTTCTTCAAGCTTATAGCACCTACAATAAAGACTATGATGAAATCATGGAAAAAATTAATTCAGGTGATTTAAGTGAAAAAACATTACAAGCAAGAGCTCAAGTAGAAAGTATGTTTGATTTTGCAAACACTGACATATTTATAAACCCTACCGACTCTGAGGTAAATGTATCTAAAAAAGTATTGAAAGATGGTGTTATGGTTATGAGCGATAACCCTGACGATTTTATGAATGCCAGTGAACTTATGCAAGGAGCAACAGCACAATACGCTAAGTTTCAAGCTAATGATGAGGCTAAAGCATTGGCTGACGCTGTAGCTCAAAGACTAATAAGAGATATTGGCGGAGAAACAATAGAGGGAGCATATCAGGCTGTGAGTAAACTGCCAAAAGCTGAACAAGATAAATTAAACGAGGCTAGAAAACTTCAGATACAAGCTGTTCTTACGGATGACAAGGCGGGTTCTTTTTTAGTTGATACTTTAAACAAAACACTTAAACCAGGTGAGGGTCCTTATAGTTTTACTAAAAACAAAGATGAGGCAGCTAGAGACAAGTTTAAAATATTAATGAATCAAGATGGTTCAAATAATTTTACCACTGATAATGGTAAAAAACAAATGAAGTTAGCTGTGGAAAAGTTTGACGTAATGTTAGAAGGATTTTTACCAGCAAAACGAACAGCGCCTTTACCTAAAGCTCCAAAACCTCAAACTCAATCTCAAAGAAATTACGGTACAAATGTAAAGAATTTTGCAGATTACGGACTAACAATAGTAGAGGCTATTACAACTGATTCCCCTGAGGAGTCAGCTGCAGCGTTAGCAATCTTAAGCGAGTTTGGTATAGATACTAGTCGTATTAAAAAAAATAAAGAAGGATTAACCTTTGAGATATTTAATAAAAATACTAAAGTGTATGAGACTGTACCTGTTAAGTTTAAAGAAGGTGACTTTGAAGGGTCATTAAAAAGAATATTACAAAAAACTTTAGGAAGAAATACTAAGGTAGACATAGACGACATCATGGAAGCTATGGGTGGTAAAGAGTTTTTTAAAGATAAAGAAGTTTCAGACATAGAATCTTTGTTTTCTCCAAAAGAAACCATAGAAGTAAAACCTCTTGACGACCCTTCGAATATAATGCTAAACCCTTTAAAGCCTTTTGACACAGTAACTGGAAAGGAAAATTTTGTTACTGCAGAAACTATATTTAAAATAATTGAAGATGAAGAGTATAATGATGATGATGAATTACAAAAATATTTAAAAGGATTACTTACTCAACAAGGTCTTAAAGATATTACTGTAGAAGTTCAAGAGGCCGGTAAAACCATTAGTCCATTAGCTAGATTTTTCGGTACAACTCCAGAGGAAAGATATGCAATAATAAAAAGAGGAGAAAAAGAATTAGAATTAATTAATCTTAACGATATTAAAGAAACTTTTAGAGATGAAATTAATAGAATAACAAAAAAAGCACAATCTGAAGAAACTTTTTATGAAGGCCCTGTTGATGACGGAGTAAGAGAAAAAAAATATAAATCATTTGCAGAATATAAAGAAGATTTTCCTAAAGCAACACTTGCAGATTTTGCCACATATAAAAAATCTTAAATAAATAAAATAAATGTACGAAGCAGAAGAGATATTTGGATTAATACCTGAGGGGTATTTTGATGACGCAGAATCTTTTGTAGATTATGTAAACAACAATGGCATAGAAGAGTTTTGGGATTTTATGCCAGAAGGCTATTGGGATACAAAAGAAGATTTTCTTATTGGCTTAAAAAAAAAAGACGAGAAAGATACGGTTTCCGTATCGGAAGCTGGTTTATTGGAGCAACCTACTCAAGATGATATTAAGGTAAATTCTTTTTCTCAAACTGGAGAGAAAGATACTTTATTAGAAAGAGTCGTTGGTAAAAACGATTTTACAGATTTTTTTGGAGATTTATTTAGAGCTACGGCGCAAGGTTCAGCTCAAGGAGCTACGCTTGATGATGCCTTAAAAGTATTTTCAACAGGAGAAGATATATCTACTGAAGATTTAAATGAATATATAGCAGCCGTAAAAAACATGGATAGCTACGGAGCTTCTGATGAGATGAAAGATTTTGACCGAATATATCGACAGTCTGGTGGAGGTTGGGGAGGTTTTGCAAAAGGTTTAGGAAATAATCTTAGTGTAGCGCCACAGCTATTGGCATCGTCTATTGCGGCTATGATAAACCCTACAACTGCTTTAGGGGCTGGAACTGGAGCTGCTTTAGGGGCAGGTGCTGGTGCAGTTGCCACTTCTATATTTGGACCAGGTGCTTTGTTTGGAGCAAGCGCAGGAGCGGTATCAGGAGCTATAGGCGGGATGTCTGGTATACTAGAGGCAGGCCTGTCATACACTGAATTTTTAAGAGAAGAGTTAACTGAAAAAGGGTTAAAGTTTGACGATGGTGGAATAAGAAAAGTTCTTGGAGACGAGGATGCCATGAATAGCATTATAAACAAATCACTAGCAAGAGGTGTATCAATTGCAGCTATAGATGCTTTGTCTGGAGGTCTAGCCACTATGGCTACTAAGGGAGTAGCTAAAGGTATAGCAAAGGGTATAGGAAAAACCTTAGCCACTACCAGTGGTCTTCTTGTTGAAGGAATTGGAGGTTCTGTCGGTGAGGCCACGGCAAGAGCTTTAACTGGACAGGAAATGGATATAGCCGAGATTGGTTTTGAGGGAGTAGCAGGTTTATCAACAGCTCCCCTAACAGTTACAAGAGGATTAATTCAAGCTCCTAAATATAAGATAGGAAAAGACAATGTAAGTAGAGCGGGTTTATTAAAAACATTAAAGACTGCAACTCCAAAACAAATAGCAGCTATGGAGTTTGAAATAAAAAACGACCCTGATTTAAAAGCTGTTATTACAGAAAAAAAGAATGATGCCTTAATAGAGTTTAGAGTAATGCAAGCTGCTCCTTATTTAAATGAAGCTGATAAAAAAGCCTCAATAAAATTAGAGAAGGATAAACAAAAACTTATAGGTAACGACACGGTTTTTGCTAAAAAACAAATATCAGAAATAGATGCTCAACTAAATGAGATAAGAGAGAAGTATAATTTAAAACAAGAAGAAAATGCCGTTCAAAAGTCAAGCACAGAGAAGGTGGATGTATCAAAACAAACCGGAGATGGCGAAGGAGTGGGAGTCACAGACACCATCGAATCTACCACAAAGATTACATCCGAAGAAACAGACGTTACTGAGGACCAGGAGATTACGGAGGAAGCTGATGTAACCAAGGTTACTGAAGAAGAAAAACTAAAGAAGGTAACAAAAGAAAAAGTTAAAAAGTTAGTTACAGCTCCTCGCAGAATTACTGAGCCTTTCAAGATTGGTCGAACAACAGTAACCTTAAACGAAGACGGCACGATAAAAAGTGCAGTGAATAGTAAAGGAGTTCCTGTTAAAGAGGCAGCTTTAAAAAGAGTACAGAAGAAAGTTTTAGAGAGCTTAATTGACATAGACTCCGGAGAAAAAGCCACAGTAGTTGAGGGTATTACTGAACAAGAAGCCCCTGGTTATATAGCAGAGAACAGTAACAATGTCAGAGAGATAGCAGAAACAATACAGTCTGAAGAAACTAGGATAAAAGAAGCAAATGAGCTGGCAGAAAAAATTAAAACAGAAGATGAAGGATTATTTTCATTAACTACCTTAGCTTTTACTCCGGAAAGCTGGGAGGCTGTAAATGGAAATCCGCCTTCAGAAAACATATCTTCAAGTAAGTGGATACGCACAAAAGAAAAGGGAGGACTAAATTTAGAGGATGGGGTTAACGGTATTACACCAAAAGAAATAGAAAGATTTATACTTGACAACCCAACTGCAGCTGATGTTACACAGACAACGGGGGAAGTAACAAATAAAAATGATTTAATATCATTGCAGGAAAAGTTTGAAAGCCTTACGGGGATAGCTCCGACTACTTCTATCGTAGATTTTGTTATTGATATCGAAGAGGGTAGAGTTCCTTTAGACTTATTAAAAGCTTTAGAAAAAGAACAGCTTACTCGTCAAGCAGCAGAGCCAGTTGTGTTTGGCAAAAAGAGAGGACCTTCCGCTAAAAAGATAACGTCTACTCCTAAAAAAGAAGTAACAGTTGATGAGGCTAAAGCCTTAACTGACCAAATTAAATTAGAGGCTAAAGCGGCACGAGAAGCTAAGTTTGACCAGAGTAAAAGAAGAGAATCTTTATCAAACGCCATAAAACTTATGGGCAATATAGGTCAAATTGCCACTAAAAAAGTCACTCAATTAATAAATAGTATATCAAAGGTAAATTTAAATAATCCTTTAGCTGTTGAGAAAGCATTAAGGTATGCTGAGAGAGTAATTGAAGACGCTGAGTATAAAGATAAATTGAGTCAAGCTAAAAAACTTAAGTCTAAAATTAAAAAGGCAACTTCTCCAACTAAAAATGCGATAGCTGAAATGGTTCAGACAGCTAAAAAGTTTTTAGATATAGACATAGACCTTGTTGAAAACATAGATGAGTATCTGTCAAGAGCTCGAGTGTTAAGTGATGGTATTATACCTGCCACACAAAGAGCTGGTAAAGTAAAAGTTAGCGAACAAGCCAACATAAAAGAGACTAAAAAGTATTCTTCAGAACAAATACGCAAGCAAGACCAGGTGGCTTTGGAAGCGGAGATAGCTACTTTTGAAGAAATAACAGGCATAGACTCTGAAGATTTTAGTATTGAAGAGATGCGGGCTATTATATATGACCAGGGAGAAACACAGACAGCAACAGAAAAAGCTGAAGCCAAAGAAAAATTAATAAAGGCGGGAGTTAAAAAAGCTTCAAGTCCTTATGCCGCTATAGTTGCTAGTATTTTAAGAGGAGGAACTTACTCTGTAACCAATACCGGAGAGAAAATAAAACTTACTAATCAAAAAAGGTCTTTAGTAAGTAAGCTATTAAAGGTTGATTTAAAAAAATTAAATGCAGTTGAGTCTTTGCAATACCTAAACTCCTTAGTTAACTTCACTAACAATGGTTCTGTTGGCGGCATGAACGCTTTTATAAAACAATATGAAGGAAAGCTACAGGCAGAAAAACTAGAAGCGGAAGGTATAGAGTCCTCTGCTTTTTCTAAATTTTTAAATAACACAAAAGCTTGGTGGGGTCAATTTTTAGCAACATTGCCAAATGTTTTTGATTTAATGTTTGATTCGCAAAGGATAGGCGCTAAGGTCATGGAGGCTATGGGTTTGAAAGAGGTGATAAATGGTTCTTCTTTAGCTACAAGACAGATACAAAGAATTAGTGAAGATTTTGTAAATGCTTTTAAAAATAGAACTGTTAATGGTAAGAATTTTTTTGCCACTGAAAATATTTCTGAAAGAGGTATGGTTGCTTTTATGAAAAGAACCATAGAAGGAACTGAGCAAGAGCAACAACAAGAATTTGAAAGAAGAAAAAATCTTATTAAAGAAAGTTACGAACTATTAATATCTTCAGATGATAAAAATCTTCAACAAGAAGGTAAAATATATGAAGAGATTTATAATCGTAGCATAAAAGATTCAAAAACAGTTACAGACATAGAGGCAAAAACAGATAAGTCTATATTGGAAGGTGTGGATTATGTAACTAAAATTTGGGAAAGCACATACCCTGAATTAAGTGAGGTGTCTTTAGAGGTTTATAATAAAGCTTTAGGAAATGATTTAAATTATACTCCTGACACTTACAAAAGAATTAGTGAGTTAGATGAAACAAGGGATATAACTGAACCAGTTTTTAATCCTGATAATAGAAAATCAGTTTATGATAAAGAGTCTCGTGTTTTAAAACCTGCTACTCAACCAAAAACTTTGCCTAAGGGCAGGGTATTAAGCTTTAGTTTTGATGCAGATAATATGCGTCATTTAGAAGCTGCCTTAACAGATATAAATACAGCACCGGGTATTCAACAAATAAAAGGTTTTAGAAACTCTGAGAGTTATAAAAAAATATTTCCTACAGAACAGGAAAGAACTTTAGTTGAAGATAGGGTAAATAAATATGTAGATAAAAAAAGAGGAGTAGATTATATTTCTCCTGGAAATGTTAAGTTTTTAAAAACAATAAATACTTTAGCAAGAATAGGTGTAGCTCGAACATTAGCTGGTGTCACACAGCCTTTTAAACAATTTGTTCCTTTTATAAATACTTTTTTTAATGCAGGTATAAATGTATTGCCTGGGTTTGCTGCTGCACATAATTCTCAAGCTGTTGAGGCTTTAAACAGGCTTGGGATTGGAGTATCCACTAGAGGTTTAGAATCTCAAACAGGTGTTGAAGGTTTGTCAAGTAAACTTAAAAAAGCAGAGGAGGGAAGTACAGGGTCTTTAAGTACAAACTTAAAAAAACTTAGTGAATTTGCTATTAGAAATTCTTTAGTAAGGCCAGATGTGTTTACTGCTCAAGCTTCTTTCTTTGCATATTATAATCAAGCACTTCAGAAAAAAAATAAAGAAATGCCTGCTGATTGGTCTAACTATAAATGGGATATGGATGCGGTAAATTACGCACAACAGCAAGTTGACCGACAACAGAATGTATCAGATAGTGATTTGCAGGGCGAATTATTTAGTTCACAAAATCCTATAAATCAAGTAATAAGAAAAATTGCTTTTCCTTTTGCAAACTTTTTAACCAATCAAAAAACAAGAATGTATGCTGATATTAATACCTTATTTAAGAATCAGGCAAGAGTAACTTCTGAAGACAGGGTTAAAGCGATTAGGTCTTTATCTGGATTGGGTGCGGAGACATTCGCTTTTAATATTCTTGGATATCAAATTACTCAACTGTTAGTGGGTGCTTCTTTTATGCTTATGGGTCAGGATGAAAGTGAAAGTGAAGAGGAAAAAAGAAAAGCGTTTCAAAAAATAGGTAGAAAAGGAAACGCAATAGCTGATGTAGTATCTCCTATACCAATTTTAAATGAATCAAGTTTAGGCCTTTTAAATTATATAATAAAATCAACAAGTAGCGATGAAAATCCATTGCAGTTTTTTGATAATGATGAAAAAAACTTATTAGAACAATTAGGTGTGTTAGGTATAGGGGTGCAAAAAGCTCGAACATTAGCGGAGTTAATTATGATATCAAACACAGGAGTGTCCAAGAAAGAATACATGGGTAAGGTTACTGAGCGTAAACTTAATAAAAAACAACAAGAGGCGATTACTATTAATGCATTAGCATATATGTTTTATACGGCAGGTTTATTGCCGGCGGAAGTTGGATATATAACGGATAGGAATTTAAAATTAGTGAAGAAAGCTCCAGGAAAAGGAATAAGTCAAAGCGCTTTGAAAAAAGTAAATCTAAAATTGTGGAGACAGTTGTATGGGCCTGGCTCTATAAATGCAGAGATAAAAAAACAAAAGAAAAAACTTTCTAAAAATTAGTTAAAGTATAAAATAGTATATGGAATACCATAGCGCTGCATTAATCATAAGCACTGCTATTAATTCTTTTTTAGGCTCTGACATATTTAAATATTTTTTTATTTTTAAAAGATAATATCAATTCTCCTGAATCTGACCAATTTGAATCTCCTTCAAGTTGCTCCACAGGAAGATAGAGTATTCCGTCTATGCAGGACCATATCATAACAGCACTAAGTCTTTTATCTCTTAACTTAATTATTTTACGGGCATCTGCAGTAAGGGGAAAAGAATTTTTCATTTCTGTTTCAAGAACTTTTACTTCAGCATAACCTATAACAGATTTGTTTTCTCCAAATAATCTAAAGTCTACGTCACTAGGGCTAAGTTTTTTGTAGGTGCCGCTAGTCCTTCTTAAGTAAAGCTTGACTGCTGCTTTTTCTTTTTTTAAATCCTGGTCTAATTCAAACATTATAGTTCCATTAAGCAATTTATAGCTGTGTGTCCTCCTAATACCACTCCACACCCAATTGCTTGCTTCTTAAAGTTCTTTGCGTATGCTGTTGCGTACGAGCTTCCGTCCACACCGCAGCCCACCTGCATTCCGAAGACCTTGAAATTTCTTCCAACTGACCACATTGTGTAACATTGCGTGTGGATATGGCCTTGAACCGTGCTCATCATGTCGTTTTTCGACTTTGTGCTAGCGGTTCCTCCTTCCCCGTGAATAAATTGTACGTTGTCATAAACAATACGTTCAGTCCAGTTCCAATTAGTTCCCAGTACTTCGTTGTATGATTTAATCCAAGCACTAGGGATGTCTGATGTCTGTGCCTTACGCATCACTAGGCGGTCGTGATTTCCAATCAGTACGTCAGCTACAGGGAACGCATCACTCCATCTCTTAACGGCTCTAATTGCGTATTCAAGCTCATCCAAACCTCCCATAGCATCGCTAGATGTCTCATGATAGCTCGTATAATGGTTGTCTATTATGTCCCCTATGTATATTACTTGATTGCATAAGTATTTAGAGTAAGTCTCCTGGCAAAATTCTAAGTATCCATCGAGTTCAAACGGAGCGTGTATGTCTCCAATCACAAGAATACGTCTCTCATCCGTGTTTAAGTTGTCGTAGGCTATCTTTTTATCGCCTTTAAGTCTAGGTCTGAAGTCTTTAAATCTCATCTTGAACCGATTCTAGTACTGACTTTAAGTTTTTTATTAACTTATTAATTTCCTGTTTTAGTTCAGGGAATTCCTCATCTATTAAGTGTTCATAGATTTGGTTTGAAGAGTTGTGAATATCATTCATTATAAAATTAATATTCTGTACTCTTTTACTTTCAAAATATTTCATGCCATTTTTATTAGTCCATGTGGTATAGGAGTTTTTCCCCTAACTTACTGTCTACTTTTTTGATGGCGTGGTATAATTTTTTAGATTTTCTTTTAGTTTCTTCTTTATGTGTCTTTAGGGTTTCTTTACCCATGTTACAATACATATCAGCATCTATCTCTAAAAGAGTATCAATTTTTTTCTTAATACTCCAAGAGCTAAAGCCTAAAATTTTATCTATATCTTCTACTCTATAAATCATAATGTTATAAAGTTATAAAAAAAATCCGTAAGTTGTTAAAAATCAGGTAAAAATGTTTTGGTCTTCAGGAGCATAGATTTTTTCAGCTACAAATAAGTCAATTATTTTTTCTTTATATTGATGGGGAATTTTCAATACTCCTCTATGTACTTTAAGCATCAAATCTCTTCTTTCCCTGTCTCTTTCTATTAAAGTTTTGTTTTGTGCTTTCAAAAAAGTAAGCTCCTGATATATTGTCTGGTCTGGCTTTAGATGTGGAATTATTTTTTTTAATTCTTCTAAAGCTTTGTTATATTTTTGTGAGAAATTAACGTCTGTTTTTACTAACATATCTGCTGATTTACAATTATGCAGCACTGAAGAATGGTCTTTTCCCTTATACTTAGGTCCTGCCCACAACTGTCCTATGCTGGTTAGTGATAAATTTGTAGCATCTCTAATTAGTTTCATGGATATTGCCCTGTAGTCCACAAGGTCTCTCCCTCTATAGCTAGGGTTCTTTAGGACTTTGCAGTCAAATTGTTCTTTCATTATTCTTAGCACTGCCTCAATAATGTTTTCTTCTTTCTTTGTCATATTATTTTATTATTTTATTTAAGTTATATAAATCTAAGTATTCGTCAGAGGTAATGTCAGATATTTGAAAGAAATAAGGGCTATCTCCTTTTTCATATATGAATCTTAATGAAAAATAAACAGGGTCATTCAGTTCAATTACTCCTCCAATTAATTGAGACCTTCTGTCTTTTTCTTGTATTTGCTCAACAGCACACTCTATTTTTAATACCATTAGCGTAGCTAATTTTAAGTCTAAATCTTCTAACGTTAATACTACCGCATCATCTAATTCGTAATATTTTTCAACCCCTGTATACTTCTGTAATAAGTCCATGCTTTTTTAATTCTTTTAATCTATATTCCTGGAGAGGCGACACCTTTCCTTTTTTTGTTTTTACTTCACTAAATATTACATTACAGTTTGGGGGTATCCCAATTATATCTGGTATACCATTCTTATTTGTTTTAATTAGTTTAATTACATAGTATCCTAGGGCTTCTAGTTCTTTAATTCTTTTAGACTGAATCTGTTGTTCGGTCATAATTCTATTTTGAAGTTCTTCAATATATCGTTAATCTTATCTTTTACCGAACCACTCCTGTTGTACCAATTGCCTTGATAATAAAGTTTATAAACTTCACATTTATCTAACGGAATGTCTGTGGTCTCATCATCATGCTCGTGATGTACAAAGATAATAAAAGATTTGCCGGTGTGCCAACTATTACATATACGCTCTAACATAAGTCTTTGACCTGTTGACATCTCACTACCCTTATATTTTACTTCGCCGAGTATCAACACTTCATTCTTAAACTCTAAAACAAAGTCAATATCAGATGGGTGAATTTTTCCCCATTGCACTCCTTCAAAGTCAATGCCTTGCTTACCTTGATTGCTATTATTTAGTAGTCCCATTAATCCTCTGTTCGGTAATTTATAAATCTTTCAACCATGAGCTATCCCACAAATCATTGTCGGTTAGGTATTTAGGAGACAGAAGAGGATAAAAAACTGTTGTCGGCTCTCCATAATACCATTCTGTTTTTACTGTATAGTCATTATCTCTATCCATTATAAATTTAATAAATTATTTCTCCTTTTTTATTTCTTGTGTATTCAGATTTATATCTTAAATTTTTATATTTTTCATTACATTTTATCTCATAGGTCATTATATCTCCATAACAATTATATGTAGTTTCATAGCCAAGGTTTTTATCAAACTTTAAATAACTATACCGCATTTCTTTTTTTGAATTGTAAAGTTTTAAATTTTTATTTTCTCCTAATATATTTTTCATAATTATAAATTTAGTAAATCTTTTCTGAAATGTGACAATGTATAATCTTTTTTCTTAGTTACTGCCTTATATATTTTTTCTTCTATTCCGCCTTTCGAAAAAATCCAGTACACGTCATTTTTAAGACGTTCCTTGGTGGTCATTCTGTCTTTACTTTGCCAATAACTTGTGGCGCTAAAGTCAATATTGTAATACACCAAGCATTTAGCCTGACGTAGACTTATACCTTCCCTTCCACTAACTATCTGAAGTGCAATATTTTTGTCAGTTTCTTCAAAGACACTTAGCTCTGTAGTTAAAGAATCGCCGTAGACGTGTTTTAAGGCCTCTAGCTCCGCTTTAAACTTATAAAAGATACCCACCTTCATTCCTTTAAATCTATCGCGTATAAACCTAGCTTTTGAATAGTCCAAAACTGATGAATTTCCTCCCTCAAATTTAACAGTTCCCGAATAAATCTGATGTAGTTTCATCATAAGCTTAACGGGAGTGTCCGCTAATATAATCTCATCCTTACCCTCAACAACTAAATCCTTTTGCAATCTTTTTGCTAGGCTGTAGGTTGACTTTTCCATCTCTACCTTAAGAACCGTCTCTGTGGTTTGTACCTTAAAACCCGCTTCTTTTTGAGAAAATGCAATAGTGTATGGCTTCATGTCATCTATTATAGATTTAGAGCCATTTGAATAGTCTCGAATTCTTAAGCTGTTAATCATTCTTTCAGTTACCCTTACATACTTACCACAAAATTTATAGAAGCTTTTATATTCATTAAAAGGGTTTTTAGGTATACCATATACCTGATGATACATCTGACTGTACGACTCAGGTGTCGGAGTTCCAGAGAGCAGTATAACCTTTGGCTTGCTTTTAATTATTATCATACGCACATCTGTAGCCCTCTTAGAGGGCTTAGGAAACGCTCCCATGGAGTGAGCCTCATCAAGCACTATAAGGTCAAATTTAATGTCCCCATGAACCTTATGAAGGCTTTCATAATTAATCACATGAAGATAGAAGTTAGGGTTTAGCTTATCAAAATCGCTTTCAATAGAGCTTATCGCTTTCTTTTTTGTAACAAACAAAACCTTTTGACTTCCTATTTTTTTAGCTATTCCTAATGAAGTAAGAGTCTTTCCTGTTCTCACCTCCATAGCTAGGTAGACAAAGCCGTGTTGTGTAATAACCTCTGAAGCTTTACTTATTATTTTTTTTTGATAATCTCTGTATTCCATTTTTTAATTTAATTTGTGTTATGAATTTACTTAGATAAAACACTTTGTTCCACTCCCTTATACTTTTAAAATAGTTAAACATATCTCTAAGGGATTCTAGCGTTATTCCATGGTTTGGATTATGAATGAAATAACTGCTCTCTTCTTTTGTAAAATTATTAATAGAAATTTTATTAATAATAATATCATAGGAGTTCCTCATCGCTATGTCTATATCAAAAACCAATTTCTTGTTGTTTTTTAATTTCTTTTATTGAAATCCATCTTCCAATTGAATCTCTCCCTTCTTCTGGAGCAATACCTTCTTTAAACAAACAATAAGCTACTAACCATTTATAAAACTTAGTTCTTGTAACGGTTTGTTTGGCTCTAGGACCATAGTCTGGATATTCTTGCACAAAGTCTTCATAAAGTTCGTTCTTGTAAATTTTATTACCCGCCTCAAGCCTTTTGTTTGGTATTGTGCCTTCTATTAAACCACACCATTCTATAAAATCATGGCAGGTCTCTGCCGAAAGCTGTCGTGTCTTAAGATTTACAAATTTACTTTTAACCAGTCCTTTGTCTAAAAACAATTGAAGACATGAAATCATATAATTATCAAACTGCAACCATTCTTCCTTGCCCCAATCTCCAAACAACATTTGTCCAAATTCTATTTCTGGAGTATATTCTTTGTTGTAATGCTGATAAAATTCCAATTCCCATTTTCTTCTGGCAAAAGAATTACCCGCGCCTTTTAGTGCATAGTTAGTTGTAATTATAATCTTTGGCGACTTAGAGAAGGGAATGTTAATAGCATCCTTATTTTTCTTTTCAAGGGTAAGACCTTCCGTTACCACACTAAATAGTCTTTCAAAATCAAAGAATTTTTTTACATCATCAAAACAAACAAGCTGTGTGTCCGCTGAAACTAATTGATAAGCAAAAGATTTTTCAAAAGTAAACGACTTACCATCAATGTTTACTAATTTTTTCATGTGACCAAGTGCATTTTTAAAAATACCCTTGCCAGTTCCTCCTTCAGGGTTATCCGATATTATCTCGTCATTTAAAATTACTGCAGGACAATAAGATAAATTCTTGTGGGCGTGCATTAAAAATCCAATGGTAGATTCCATTGATTTCATCCTTGATATTTCTTGATTGCTTATGTTATATATAAACTTTTTATAGTCACAATTTTCAACTTTTTCCTCCTTAAAGTTTCTGTTTATTATATGTTCCTTCCATACATATGAGCCTAAATCGACATAGTCAATGGTTTTTATTTTGTCTTTACTTATGCTTACCGCACAATTATTAAAAAATAAATAACTATTAATCTTGCTATCTTCAACAAATAAGATGTCTATAGTTCCCAAGAGGGAAAGAAAATCTTCCCTAAAGAATCTGGTTTGGTCAGCAAAGTAATTATAAATAGACATATCATCATTCTTTTTTAGATATTCTAAAACAAAATCTTTTATCTCCTTTTCGCTTGTATGGTCTATAAGGTTATTGGTTACCTTAACGAACACATAGTTTCTACTTTGCTCTGGACAATATTTAAAAAATCCATTGTCTTCTAAGAAATCTTTAAACACGATGTGTATTATTTTAACTGCTCCTTTATCAGATTTAGTCCAAAACTTCATTTGTTTGTTCTCCTCGTCTGCTCTTTCTAAAACAGAATCTATAACATCATCAGCTATATCTATCCTAGAGAGTTGAGTTCTAATCTCTCCCTTGCTTACTCCTCTTTTTAGTTTCTGCTTAATTTGAGAGATAGCCTCTTCATCTTCAAAGTACTTTGTTCCAAACTTACTTGAGTCTTGATATGCTGAGTTTATGGTGGTTGAAATTTCTGAAATAGGAAAGTCAGAGCTTGCATATTGATTGCACACATACTGTGCTAAGTTCTTGTTTATTCCATATTCGTTAAACGCAATAGCTAGTATATAAACATTATGATTCCTCTGGCCTTCTACAATAGGGTATTTCTTAGTGTGCCATTTTACCAATATATCTACCGCTTTGTTCTCATCTGTGATAGGTAGAGTTGGAGAGTCTTTAGCCACAGACACCTCTCTATACTCTTGGTCTTCTATAGTTTCCCATACTTTAGAATTATTGTTATAATAAATTAGCGGGTCATAAGATTCATAACATACTCTGCTTATGTTTTTACTTGTAGTGTCAAAGTATTCAGAGTCGTGATATTTTTCTAGGGAGGTAAAATATTTAGAATGGTTATCTGCATCGTTAGGAATTCTAACTAATAATTTTAAACCATTACCGCTAGGACTAATAAATACACTAAAGGTATATTTATCTTTCATCATCTTTTCTTTATCAAGAAGCATATCCGTTTGTTTCTTGTACCCATCAAAATCAAGGCAAATTAATCCACTGTGTTCTAGTATTGAGCTGTCGGCTCTTTTAGAAAATGTCCCGCTAAAACAAATAGAAGGTAAATCACGTTTTAATTGATTACGCTCTTCTTTATTTTTTTGTTTTCTTATTTTTTTTACTAATTCCTTAGACTTTCCATTTCTTATTCTGTCTATAACAAAGTCAACTTCCCTGTAAAAAGGGGCATCTGTGTCTTTTATGTTCTTAAATATAGTTATTGTATGTGTCATGTTTGTGTCGATATTATGTTGATTGGTTTCTTTATTGATAGTGCCTTGTCGAAAATGTCGTTTATTTTTCTAACATATAAGAAAATAAATAATTTATTAATAAATTATATATATATATATAGTGTAGGGGTTGTTTTTAATTACTCAGCACATATTAGAGCCAAAAAAAAGGAGGTGATTAGCCTCCTTTTTATTAAGGGCAGTTATCTAAAATCCTAAGTCATCAGTTGCAGGCTCTGGCTTCTTGTCAACTTTTTTAGGTTCAAACGTATCAAGTTCACTATATAGTTTACCCGACTTAGCTATCTTGGTCTGGGTGTTGACCCATCCATTCTTAGCATTAGCTTTTAGGAAAGTAATAAACTCTTCCACTTTGAATGATTGGTTTACCACCACAAAGTCTGGAGCGTTTTGATTTTTTTTGCTGATTAACCCATCAACAAACACTTTTTCTTTTTGTTCAGTCATAATAAAAATTTAAATTAAATATTCATGTTTATAATATAGTCTTCTATACTATCCTTTGAGTCGGGAGCAAACCATTTGTTATAGGATGCTACTGCTTGTCCGACTTTTTCTTCTGCCATACCCATTGCTTCTGGACTAATTTGAAATAATCCTTTATCGTAGTATTCTACACCTTTCTTGTCTATCTTCTTAGTCTTACCTATAACAATAAATATTACAGGCAGTTTAAATAAGATTTGGTACAGGTATGCTTGTGTATGGTAATTATATTTTAGAGCGTTTCTGGAAAAACTAAGAACATCTCCAGAAGTTTTTAAGTCTATCACGTACTTACCTGGCACAAGTATATCCGCCTTCCCCTTCCAGGGTACTCCCATTATATCATTTGATATTGCGGGGACTTCATACTGTGCGGTAGGGTCGTTTATAAGTTCAAAAAACTTTAGATTACTCAGCGTATGCTTTACCATATCTTTTATACTATCCGCATCTTTAGTGAGTAACGCATAATCTAAGTTATTTTCATCTACAAATTCCTTGTACACCTTGGTACTTCTAGAGTTTGCCTCAACAATAGGAAAGTCTTTTGCCTTATTTTTTTCCAGAATTAATTGATGATAAAATCGCCCTTTCACAAATGCCTCCCCATCTTTCTGTGGGGCTTGAAACTGTCTTGGGTCGGTTGTTAGTGCTTGGATATTACTATTGGATAAGTAATTTTTACCCACTCCATTATAGTACTCTTGGTCATCCTTTAGTTTCTTTAGTATCTGCTTCTCGTTCATCTTGTAGTTTTTTTACAATTGGTTTATATTCTTTTAAATTTTTAACTATCTCTAATAAGCTGACAACAATATTTCGTGTCTGACTTAGTTCATTAATGATTTGTTGCATAACACGAGTCTGAGATTCAACCTTGTTATTCATTTCTATAAGTTTATTTTCCTTCATAAGCTTTTTTTAATGAAACCTTAGTCTTTCCCTCGATTGTCTTGTATTTAGTTTGTAGAGTTTTAATTATATCCTCAAAAGCAACATTGTCTTTATGATGTGCTATATAGTTAAGAACACCCGCCCAATTTCCGTCATCTATATCTAAAGTAATGTGAGTTTCTTTAACCTCATCTTTTTCTTTATTTTCAATAGCGTTAGCAACCTCTTCATATGAAGCAATGCTTCCTTGACTGATACCTATACCCAAAAATCCTAATGCTCTACCTACTGCTGATGTATCGCATACCTCAACATGGTTTCGTTGATTGATTCTAGCACCATCTATATCTTCTTTAGCATAGCCTGTAGAAGCAACCCTTCCATCGGGATAATAAATTGTAGCCTTCATGATTATAGACGTTTCTGTTTGGTGTATAATTTCACAGTCTTGTCCCCAATCCTTATACTGCTCCGTTGAACGGAAGTAGTTTACTCTGGTGTGTACCTCAGCGTATTGTTTACCGCCTTGTACTTTGATTGTGTTTAGTTTATTTGTCATTTAATTTAATTTTTGAGTTATTTTATAATACCTTTTCATGGTTTCTTTACGCGTAGTCTTTAGATACTCTAAGTACCTCGCATTATTTCTTCCGTTTATTTCGTTCTTGTAGGAGTCTTTTATCTTATCTAACCTCTTATTGTATTTATCTAAGGTTATTGAAAGTACAGTATGTACCCACCCCTTTGAAACAAACATCTCATATTGCTCTTCTGTAACTTCTTTATAATAATCACATGAAGTATCATATATTTTTATTGATTCCTCTTCTTTGATTATTTTAAATCCGCTTTTTATTCTAGCTATTATATCTCCATCATCTAAATTAGCTGATGCATAGTCTTCAATAGCCTCTTTAAAAACAACAGTCAAGTCTCTAAACATTCTCCGACACCTTTTCTAATTTTTTAATTAAAGGTGTGTAGTCTGGGTCTCCCTCTATTATTTCGCCTATTCTTTTAATAGACTGGAAGATGGTAGCGTGGTGCATTTTAAAACTATTCTTTTCTAAAAATCTCTGAATGCTAACCACAGGTATTCCCTTTTTATTGCATAAATAAAAGAAGAGTTGACGCGGTTGTGTTTTATTTAATTTTTTGCCTTCGCTAAAAATATACTTTTGACTTATCCCAAAGTGTTGGGTAATGTTATCAATGTAACTTTGAAAAATATGCTCGTTCATATATTGAAAATGTTTTTAACTAATTTTTGTAAATCTATCTTTACGATGGTCTCTGGATGTCGTTCTTGCTTTCGTAAATATTCTTGTTCAGATTGAAGCAAACGTTTTCGATAGCTATCGTCTATCATATCATATTCATCATTCATAACTATTAATTTAAAACAAATTTACAACAGTCTAATTTAATGACCTAATTTTTTTGTATAAAAAAAGGGACAACCTTTCGGCTATCCCCTTTTCCTGAAGAAAACAAACACTATATTTTTAAAACCAACAGAATCGGCGCGAAGCTTTCATCTATTGGCTGTAATCGAATACATCAAATATAAAAATATTATTTCAGTATAGCTAATTTTTTCTTTAATATCTATGTATACCTATAAAAAAAGAGGGACAACCTTTCGGCTATCCCCCCCTTCAACAAACAAAATGAAAAT
>Ga0307984_1000022_pt1 | contig 59348 bp, 44 predicted proteins | sample EllFjometageno78_FD_203169 | JGI IMG/M metagenome (GOLD analysis project Ga0307984, IMG submission 203169) | Marine microbial communities from Ellis Fjord, Antarctic Ocean - #78 | ecosystem: Environmental > Aquatic > Marine > Unclassified | place: Southern Ocean | collected 2014-10-09
ATGTAACCTTCCCGCAAATAGCCCCGCTTTTCCATGCGGAATAAATCGGCTTGGTTGTGACACATGAGCTGCACAATGCGCGTGACAGGGATGTCCTTTCTTCGTGCCAGTTCAAGCATGGCAGTCAAAGAGGTTTGCACCAATGGACCGCCACTGGGCGCCAAATGGTAGGGCTGCATCTTCTCTTCCAAGGTGTGCGGTGCATGGTCACTTGACACCACATCGATGCGGCCATCGAGCAGGGCTCCGCGAAGGGCATCCCGGTCAGTTTTCGCCTTGATGGAGGGATTCCATTTGATGAGATTGCCTAGGGTGGCGTAATCCTTGTCGTGGAACCACAGGTGATGCACACAGGCCTCAGCCGTGATTTTTTTCTTCCGCAAGGGCTTCTTGCTCAACAAGCCGAGCTCTTGCTCCGTTGACACATGGTAGAGGTGAAAGCGGGCGCCGTGTTTCTTTGCTAGGGCAATGGCAGCAGAGGAAGACAGGTAGCAACCTTCAGCAGATCGAATGGCTGGGTGGTCTTCTGCGCTGAGGTTTTCTAGCCCTTTTTCCTGGCTGATTCTTGCCAAATTTGCCTGGATGGTGGCCTCATCTTCACAGTGCGCAATCAGCTGATGATCAATCTGAGAAAAGATGGCATCCAAGGTCTTGTGGTTGTCAACCAGCATGTTGCCAGTGGATGAGCCCATGAAGATTTTAACCCCAGCTACATCTTTTTTTGATAGCTTTTTCAGCTCCTCCAAGTTGTCGTTGGTTGCCCCCATGTTGAAGCTGTAGTTGGCAAAGGATGTTTTGGAAGCAATGTCGTATTTGTGCTCTAGGGCTTCAATGGTCACCGCAGCTGGCTTGGTGTTGGGTTGCTCCACATAGGAGGTTACACCCCCAGCAATGGAAGCCCTTGATTCTGATGCGATGTTGCCTTTGTGCGTCAAGCCAGGTTCCCGGAAATGGACTTGGCTGTCGATCACGCCAGGCATGACCCATGATCCTTGAACGTCCATGACCTGCACCAGGTGATCCTTAGGCGTTAAGTGACTGCCAATATTGACAATGCGACCATTCTCAATCAAAATATCCCCTTCTGTGATGCTCCCCTCATTGACCACCTTGGCATTTTTGATGAGGAATTTTTTTTGATTACTCATTTCCAGAAAAAGCTTGAGAGTTTCAGCATGATGACACCTAGGATAGCTTCCTTGATGATGCCCTTGCTCATTTTACTTGTGCCTGCTTGCCGATCCGTGAAAATCACAGGAACCTCAGCTAGGTTAAAACCGTGTTTCCAGGCACGAAATTTCATTTCAATTTGAAAGGCATAGCCCACATGGCGAATGCGATTGAAATCCATGGCTTCTAGCACCGTCCTCTTGTAGCAAATGAAGCCTGCTGTGGTGTCGTGAATAGGGAGCCCCGTGACCAGGCGAACGTACTTGGATGCAAAGAAGCTCAACAAGACCCGTGACATTGGCCAGTTCACCACATTGACACCGCCGCTGTAGCGCGAGCCAATGGCCATGTCCGCATGGTACATGACGCAAGCCTCCAGCAGGCGCTCAAGGTCCTTTGGGTCATGGCTGAAGTCAGCATCCATTTCAAAAACGTAGTCATATTGACGCTCAAGGGCCCATCGAAAGCCGTGAATGTAGGCGGTACCAAGACCAAGCTTGCCCTTGCGCTGCTCTAAATGCAAGCGCTTGGGGTATTTGAGTTGCAGGTCCATCACCATGCCTGCCGTGCCATCAGGGGAGTTGTCATCAACCACAAGCAGGTCAAAATGCTGGGGCAAAGACAAGACGGCATCGACGATGGCGAAAATGTTTTCCTTCTCATTGAAGGTTGGAATGATGACAAGTGACTGAGGCATGATCTTAAGGTCAAAAGTACTCCCTCAAGCCCTTACATTTGGGAACAACTATGTCAACACCTAAACTCTTTCTCCTTGATGCCTTTGCGTTGATTTTTCGGGCACATTTTGCCTTCATCCGCAACCCGAGGATCACCCGTGAGGGGCTGGACACCTCTGCCATCTACGGCTTCATGCTTGCCTTGATTGATGTGCTGGAGAAGCAGCAGCCCACCCACATCGGGGTGGTGTTTGACATTGGAGGATCTGCTAGCCGTACGGAACGCTATGCCGACTACAAGGCCAACCGGGATGCCACACCGGAGGGCATTAAGATCGCAGTCCCCTACATCCACCAGCTCCTGGAGGCCGTCAAGATTCCTGCATTGGGGCTTGAGGGCTATGAAGCAGATGACGTCATTGGCACCCTTGCTCAGCAGGCAGAAGCGCAAGGCTTTGATGTCTACATGATGACACCAGACAAGGACTTTGGCCAATTGGTCACAGAAAAAATCAAAATGTTCAAGCCCGGCCGATCCGGCAACCCTCATGAAGTGATTGGGATTAAAGAAGTCTGTGACAAATGGCAAATACAGCGGGTGGAACAGGTGGTAGACATCCTAGGCATGATGGGTGACGCATCGGACAACATCCCTGGATTGCCAGGCGTGGGAGCAAAGACCGCCGCAAAGCTTCTGGCACAATACGATTCATTGGAAGGCACATTAGCCCATGCTGACGAGATCAAAGGCAAGCTGGGTGAGCGGATCCGTGAACACAAGGCGCAGGGCATCATGTCAAAGGAGTTGGCTCGCATCATCACCGATGTGCCCGTGACCCTAGATGTGGACGGCCTTTTGCGCAAAGCGGCTGATGAGCCTGCATTGACGGCCTTGCTTGAGGTCTTGGAATTCAGAAGCCTTGCACGACGCATTCTCCCGCAGTCAGCGCCAGTAGAATCCCTGCCAGTTCAACCGGCCAAACCAGCAAAAAAGGTGGCCGAATTTGCACCATCAACCGGCGGCCAAATGGATATGTTTGCCATGGATTCCGTGAGTGAGCTGACAGCAATAGAGACAAAGGAGTTGTACCAATGCATCGACAGCGATGAAGGCGTCCAAGCCTTGGTTCGCTTGATGCAGGGTGAGCAAAGCATCTACCTGTCTTGCCTCTGTGACGGAGAGGATGCCATGACCGCAGACTGTGTAGGGTTGGCCCTCTCATGGTCACCGTCCAAGGCTTATTACATCCCCATGCCTTCAAACCAGGTGGCTGCGGATACCCGTTGGCAATTGCTCGCAGGCTTGCTGCAAGACCCATCCATTGGCAAGGGGGCACATGACATCAAATTCGTGAGCCATGTGCTCAGGCAGCAAGGCGTCGAACTGCAAGGCATCCAATCAGACCCCATGTTGGCTCACTACCTGCTGGAGCCAGATCGCCGCCATGATTTGGCAAGCCTGGCAAGCCTGCTGACAGACATCATTCCTTTGGAAGCGGCCGCTCTGTTAGGCCCCAAGGGCAAGCAACGAAAAACGTTCCGGCAATTGCCCGCTTCAAGCGTTTTGAATCACGTTTGTCAGTTGGTGGATATGGCCCTTCAGGTTGATCAAGTCTTGCTACCCATGCTAGCATCCAAGGGCATTGATGGCCTGTACAATGACTTGGAAATACCCTTGGTTGACGTGCTATCACACATGGAGTCTGCAGGCATCCGAGTCGACCAAGAGGGTTTGGCAAGCTATTCTGAGGAACTGAAATTGCAATCAGCGGACCTTGAACAAGGCATATTCAAACAAGCCAATTGCGAATTTAACCTGGGTTCCCCTAAGCAACTGGGTGAGGTGCTCTTTGATCGCATGGCCCTATCGGAGAAGGCAAAAAAAACCAAAACAGGCCAGTACGCCACAGGCGAAGAGGTCTTGGAAGGATTGCAGGCGGCACACCCCATCATCAAGGACATCCTTGAATGGCGTCAGGTTGGCAAACTGCGAAGCACCTATGTGGACGCCTTGCCGCTACTGGTTCATCCTGGCACGGGGCGGATTCACAGCACCTTCAATCAAGCTGTGGCGTCCACAGGCAGGCTGTCTTCCACCAACCCTAACCTGCAAAACATCCCCATCCGAACTGAGCGTGGCCGGGTGGTAAGAGGCCTATTTGTGCCACGTGATAAGGACCACCAGTTGCTCTGTGCAGACTATTCGCAGATTGAACTACGAGTCATTGCATCCATGAGTGGTGACCAAGCCATGATCGACGCCTTCAATGCCGGGGAGGACATCCATGCAACCACTGCAGCCAACATTTTCCATTGCCCCATCAAGGACGTGACCAGGGAGCAGAGGGGTCACGCAAAGACGGTGAACTTTGGCATCATTTACGGGGTGTCTGCCTTTGGTCTGGCACAGCAAACCAATCTATCCCGAAGCGAGGCAAAGGCTATCATAGACAGCTACTTTGCCACGTACCCGGGCATCAAAGATTACATTGATGCACAAGTAGCAAGTGCCAGGGATAAAGGATTTGTTGAGACCTTAATGGGTCGCCGCCGCTACCTCAGAGACATCAATTCACGCAATGGTGCCATGCGAGGTCATGCAGAACGAAATGCCATCAACGCACCCATCCAAGGCAGTGCTGCTGACATTGTGAAACTGGCTATGTTGAAAGTTGACAAGGCGCTTGATGAGGGTAAGTTTGAAGCCAAACTCATCTTGCAAGTGCATGATGAACTGGTCTTTGATGCACCGCGCCAAGAATTGGAAAAACTACAATCCATGGTGAAAACGTCCATGGAAAGTGCCTACCAATTAAAGGTTCCCTTGATTGTGGATGTGGGACTGGGTGACAACTGGCTGGAGGCGCATTGATGAACGTGATAGGGTCACCATGATCTTTTGGTATCAAGCCCCTGAATAGGGTGTTCCATCCTCATCCTCCACATCCTCAGCCTCCATCCCTAAGGAGCTTCTCAGCACATCGCCCATGCTGGAGGTGTCATCCTTGCTTCGGTTTCTCACCATGCCCCAAGCCATATAGATTGAGCTTGCAAGGATGATGTAAAGTAAAATCCCATTGTCAAAAGCGGGAATATGAAAGGCTTTTGGAATGCTGTAAAACAGCAAAATGGTGATCAGTCCACGCGGGGCCATGTAGCGGTAAAGCGGCTCAGGTTTGCGTTCAGACCAGCCTAGGATACTGCCTCGGATGCGGTAGATTCCAACCAAGGCAATCAAGGCGTAAAAAATAACCAAAGGGTTGGCTAGGGACATCAAGTCTAAGCTGAAACCAAAGACCACAAAGAAGAAGGTCCGAACAATGAAGGCTGTCTCTCGGGTGATGATTCGAAAGTCTTCCAACAGGCTAGCCACCACATCTTCCTTGAGCCAGCGCTGCAAGGGTCCAAAGAAAAAGGTCTTGGGGTTGTTGAGAATCAGGCCAAATATCAAAATAATGAGCAGGCTGCTGATGTGGAAGAGCTTGCCAACGGCATAGAGCAAGATCAAAACAGAGATCAGCAAGAAGAGCTTGAGTTGGGTCTTGATGTTCTTCAGGAGAAGCACCAGGAGGTAGGCAAAGACCGCTGATATAATGATGGACACACCAAAGGTCCATCCAAATTGGATGAGCCATTCCGCGGTGCCACCGACAGGGTTGGAAAAGCCTTCAACCAAAAAGTAGAAAAACATGATGCCAATGATGTCGCTGAAAGTGGACTGATAAATCATGAACTCCTTGACCTTGTGGGCACAGTTTTCCACACTGGGAATGATGATGGCAGAACTTAAAATGCTCAATGGCACAGCGTAAACAATGGCATTCACCCAAGGTGCATTCATGCCTATGTGAAAGACGGCTGCAAGGAAGGCAGTAGTCGCTGAGAGTTCAATGATGGTCACCAAGAAAGTCCGGCCAATCATGCCGCGGTTTTGCCTTGTGAGCTTGAGGTCCAATGCAGCTTCCAGTACAATCATGATCAGTCCAACCGATCCCAGGACTTCCAACAAGGGAACCACGTTAGGCTCCTCAAAATCAGATGCGCTGGCGGCTCCCCGCAAAATCATGCCCATTGCGAGCAGCATCAAAACCGAGGGAATCCTTGTCTTCTTCGCCAATAAGTTGAAGAGGTAGGAGACGATAACAATTGCCGCAAGGGCAATCAAAACTGACGGTGTGTTGATGAGATCCATTCAGGGCTAAGATAGCCTAAATGACCAATGCTTAATCAGGGGTTAGCCGCGATTTCTGAGGCGGATGCTCAAAGGTGTCACCTCAACCCACTCATCGCCTTGGATGTACTCCAAGGCTTCTTCCAAGCGAAGCTTCCTTGCAGGGGAAATTCTCACTTTGTCATCCGTGCCGGAGGCGCGAACATTGCTCAATTTTTTTGGCTTGGTTAGGTTGACACCTAAATCCGTGGACCTTGAGTGCTCACCGACGATCTGACTGTCATAAATCTGCTCACCTGGATCAATGAAGAAGGTGCCGCGATCTTGCAATCGGTCAATGGAGTAGGCAAAGGCATTGCCCTTGTTGGTGGACAACAAGGAGCCGCTCAATCGGCGAGGGATGTCGCCTTTCATAGGCTCATAGCCCAGCAAACGGTGGTTTAAAATGGCCTCACCAGCAGTGGCTGTCAGCATGGCATTTCTTAGGCCAATGATGCCCCTTGAAGGGATGCGGAAATTGAGAATCATGCGGTCACCCTTGGGTGTCATGTTCTGCAATTCGCCTTTTCGCTTGGTTGCCAATTCAACGGCAGAACCGCTTTTGCTTTCTGGCAGGTCAATGACCATGTCCTCAATCGGCTCACATTTCACGCCGTCAATCTCCTTGAATAGCACGGTTGGCTGCCCAATTTGTAATTCATACCCCTCGCGACGCATGGTTTCAATCAAGATGGATAGGTGCAAAACACCACGGCCAAACACCTGAAAGGAATCGGCAGAACCGGTGGGCTTGACCTTCAATGCGAGATTTCGCTCAAGCTCTTTGTCCAAGCGGTCCTTCAAGTGACGCGAGGTCACGAACTTGCCCTCCTTCCCGAAGAATGGAGAATCGTTGATGGAAAAAACCATGCTCAAGGTTGGCTCATCAATGGCAATTGTTGGCAGGGCTTCCGGGTTGTCCAAATCAGCAACGGTGTCGCCAATTTCAAATTTTTCGATGCCACTGATGGCACAAAGGTCCCCGGACTGAACCTCTTTAACCCGCATCTTGCCAAGGCCTTCAAACAGGTAGAGCTCTTTCATGCGAGCAATGCTTTTGCTGCCATCACGGTGAGCAACAGTCACGCGCATGTTTTCTTTTAAGGTGCCGCGGTGAAGTCGGCCAATAGCCATGCGACCCGTGTAAGGGGAAAAGTCCAAGGAGGTCACAAGCATCTGGACGGTGCCTTCGCGCTGAATAGCTGGAGGCACGTGCTCAAGAATCATGTCAAGCAATGGCTCGACGCTGTCGGTCTGCACCTTCCAGTCATGGCCCATCCAATTGTTTTTAGCGGAGCCGTACACATGGGGAAAATCTAGTTGCTCTTCCGTGGCATCCAAAGAGAACATCAGGTCAAATACCGCTTCATGAGCTGATTCCGGATCGCAGTTTGGCTTGTCAACCTTGTTGATGACAACGATGGGGCAAAGTCCCAGTTCAAGGGCTTTTTGCAAGACAAAACGTGTCTGAGGCATGGGCCCCTCAAAGGCATCTACAAGTAAAAGCACGGAGTCTGCCATGTTGAGAACGCGCTCAACTTCACCACCAAAATCGGCGTGGCCAGGTGTGTCAATCAAGTTGATTTTCACCCCCTTGTGGTTCACGGATACGTTCTTGGAAAGGATGGTGATGCCACGCTCACGCTCCAAATCATTGTTGTCAAGAATCAATTCACCCATCTCCTGGTTGCTGCGAAACAATGAACAGTGATGAAGGATCTTATCCATCAATGTGGTTTTGCCGTGGTCTACGTGTGCAATGATGGCAACATTGCGAATGGATTGATGTGACATAATCTGGGGATTTTGAACGGGGCGCAAAGGTAGTCCAAATGCTTGTTATGCAAGGATATGTCTTATGATGAAAATCAGACACCTTTTGGTTAATTTCACGGCATGACTATGGACCCCTTGTCTTTCGGATGAATTCATCCCTGTCCACCCTGCAAAAGGACGGCCAAACCTTGCTGTGGCATGGCCTGGCTTTGATGCCATTGGTGAAGGCTCATGGCAGCCCATTGCGGTTGACGCATTTGCCCTCCATCGGGCAGCGCATCCATCAGGCGAGGTCATGGTTCAAAGCGGCCATGCAGCAGAACGATCATGGCGGGAAATACCATTACACTTATTGCCTCAAGGCGTCATCATTGCGCTGCATTGTGGATGAGGTTTTGATGCATGACTGCCATCTGGAAGCTTCAGGCTCCGTTGATCTGGCCATAATTCAGCAGCTAATTGACCAGCAGCAATTGCCTGCGGACCGCATGGTCATGTGCAATGGGTACAAGACACCTGACTATGTGCACGCCATGATGGCTATGCACCAAACTGGCCAGGTGCAAGTGGTACCCATCCTTGACAGCCAATCAGAATTTCATCGCCTGGCAAGTGGCACGCAACAAGACGAGGAAGCCATGACACTTGGTTTACGGATTGCAACCATGCACGACCAGCCTTCTCGCCATGGGATAGCGCCAGATCAGGTGCAGTCCTTTGTGAGCGATGAAGTCATCCCTGCAACATGGGCAAAGCTTGTCATGGTACATGCCTTCATGGAAGGGGGGATGGACGGTAGCGAAGCTTACCTGCGATCCCTCAAGGAAGTCATCGATTGCTACGTAGCCCTCAAGCCAATTTGCCCTGACCTCAATCTATTGAACCTCGGTGGGAGCTTGCCAGTCCAGGACGATTTAGCTTCTGGCCGTAGCCAGTCAGGCATCATCCATGGCATCGTGGACTTGCTGACCATAACCTGCAGAGAACAGTCCGTTGACTTGCCAGATTTGGTCACCGAATTTGGTTCCTACACCGTCAGTGAAAGTGGTGCGTACCTCTTTCAGGTACTCGAAGAAAAAACGCAAGCGAGGGGTCCAGCATGGTACCAGATAGACAGCAGCATCATCACGACTTTGCCGGACACCTGGGCCAAGAAAAAAGTCTTTCCCTGCGAGGCGATCAATCACTTGGATGGGGAGCGGCAAATGGCACAAATTGTTGGCTTGACCTGTGACAAGGACGATTGTTACCCGGAGCAAAGCTTGCCATTGTTGCCTGTTGGTGAGGCACTCTATGTTGGCATGTTCCACACCGGCGCATACCAGGAAGGTTTATCAGGTTATGGAGGCATGAAGCATTGCATGATACCTGCGGCCAAGCACCTTGTCATCGATGGCCATTCGCAGGTCAGGGTGTACGCTCAGCCTCAGTCTTCTGAACAGATGCTTCAGCTGCTTGAAGGCGATAGCGGCCATGTCGAACCATGACGTGGTTGGACCACAAGAGCTCACCCAATGCGGCTAGCACCTTGCTGGCGTCTAGCCCTGTTTCATTCATGATGTCATCCACCCGCTGGTGGCCTTTGCTCAGTGCATCAATCACCCCTTGATGTTGGCCATTTGATGGCTTTTTTTCTGCGTGATTGCTCGGTGTTGACCAGCCTAAGCTGTCCAGCATTCGCTGAGGGTGAACAGCCATTTCAGCGACATGGCGTTGAATCAAGTCCAAGCAGCCTTGGGTCATGACATCCTGCGGCCTGCCGGGTATGGCAAAGACCGATCGATGGTACTGGTTGGCCATTTCTGCCGTGATGCCCGCTCCGCTTTTGATGGCAGCCTCCACCACCAAGGTGGCGTCACACAAACCAGCAATGATGCGATTCCTTCGCGGAAAAGCCCCCACTTTTGGTTCAACCCCTATGGGGTGTTCGGAGATCAAGGAGCCACCACTGGCAAGTATGCGCCGCGCCATGTCGCGGTGACTTCGGGGGTGAATGACATGCAGGCCATGCGCCAACACAGCCACCGTGATCATGCCTTGCTGCATGGCAACCTCATGGGCCAGAACATCTACCCCAAAGGCCAGCCCGCTGACGATACAAGGGTCTACAGCCCGCATGGACTGCACCCAGTATTCCGTGTTCAGCAGGCCATTGGGGCTTGGTTTGCGACTTCCTACTACGGCTAGCATGTGCTTGACGTTGAGACTTGCTGAGCCAATGACATGAATCATCATGGGTAAATCGGGCAAGGTTTTCAGCCGTTCAGGGTAGTTGTCATCCAAAAAACAATGGCTTTGGATGCCCTGTTGAGATTGCTTGTCAAGCAGATCCTCCGCCTCTTTCAGGCATTGTTTGAATCGCCCTGGTCCACACCAACGGTTGGCGCGCTGTCCCAGCAATTGCGCGATGGCTTGGTTGCTTGCGCGAAGCAGGCTTGTTGCATGGGGGTAGGCAGCAACCAGGCTTTGGATGGCCCTGGGGCCGAACCCTTCCAAGCTGTCAAGGGCCATGATGTAGCTGCGCTGAGTCATGCCGCAATCTGGGCATTGGGCAAATCATCATGCCGGATGGAATCATTTAAAATGGTAAATTATGGCCATGATATCAGCCCTTATAGGTCTTGCCTTGTTGTCTGTCAGCCAAGTCGACACCACAACCGTAACCCTACACACCACCGTGGTGACCGCAGGCCGCCACAGCCAACGCATTGAGGAAGCCCCCATTTCCGTGGAAGTTATGCCCCTTGCCGTTATTCATGACAAACCAAGCCCTCGTATTGAATCCGCCTTGGAACAGTTGCCAGGGGTGACCATCCAAGATGGTCAGGCAAACATTCGTGGTGGGTCAGGGTGGAGCATGGGTGCTGGCTCAAGGGTCTTGGTGCTCTTGGATGGTCTGCCATTGCTGACGCCCGACGCGGGCAATGCCGCATGGGGATTCATGCCGGTGGAGGCCATCGATCAAGTTGAAGTTATCAAGGGCGCCGCCTCATCAAGCTATGGTTCAAGCGCCCTGAATGGCGTCATCCATATGCGGAGTTGGGAGCCAAGCAATGACCTCAGGGTTCGGGTGGCCACCTTTGGATCTGTCTACAGCCAGCCAAAGATGACCAGCATGCAGTGGAGTGATAAGCCGCGTGGCCAAGGTGGCCTGCAGTGGGCGATGTCGGACAGTCGCGGCAACCATGGCTGGGTCGTTCATGGCCAACAATTCAAAGACCAAGGCTACCAGTTGGGTCTGCGCGAACTGTCACAGCGCCTCCACCTGAAATACCGCTACAAGCCATCTTCTCGAACGGAAGTTGGCGTGCATGCTGCAACCTACCATTCAGATCGAGCAACGTCTTTGCTTTGGGAAGATTATCGCTATGGTTACACCCCGTTGGACTCATCAGCCACCCTGACCAAGGGTGCAACCTGGTACATGGGTGCCCATGTAAAGCATCTGCAAAATGGCAGGATGCACAAGTTGCAATGGCGCAGCACAGGCATGGATAATCAATCGGGATTAGACTCTAACAATTATTCAACAGCAGCCCTGCAGCATATGCTGGATTACAGCATGCAATACCAAGTAGGAGCTGTTGACATGTTGTCGGGTGTTTACTTCAGTCAAGCGAGCATGCAATCCGTGCTGTTTCAAGGGGATCATCAGTCCAGCAACCTTGCAGCCTTCACACAAGCAGAGCTCAGTGTGCAAGGTTGGGATTTAAGTGCTGGTTTGCGCTGGGAACAGGCAAGAGTGGATGATATGTCTGCCAATCAACCGGTGGCAAAAGTGGGGCTGCACAAGGGCGTCAACAAAGGCGGTCACCTGAGGGCCTCATGGGCGCAGGGATTTCGCATGCCATCCGTGGCAGAGTTGTACACCCGTTCAGCAATCGGACAACTTCAAGCCTTCCCCAACCTTGACCTTAAGCCAGAAAAAGGATGGACATCAGAAATTGGATTCAAGCAATTGCTGGTCAATGACAAGGTCAAGGGCTACATTGATGTGGCGGCTTTTTGGACCGATTTTGATGACATGATGGAGTTCACCTTTGGCAAATGGGACAATGACAGCACCTTGCTTTTAGGCAATTATGGATTCAAGTCCCTGAATGTGGGCAGCACATCAATTCCAGGCACTGAAATCACGGCGGCCGCTGAGGTCAATCTAGGTAAATGGACCTTTCAAGGCATAGGCGGATGGACCCATATCTGGCCCACCCCAAAAGACCCTAGCTATGTTTACGCCACTGACGCTTCTGGCGCTGAACTATCCTTCAACAGCACCGCCTTGAACCCTGAGGCTGGCTGGCTGAAGTACCGCTACCGGGATGTCATCAAGGCAGATCTTCAAGCCACCTACCAGGCATGGACCATTGGCATGTCAGTGAGAGGCAATTCAGTGATGAACAGCATCGACAAAATTTTTGTTGATCCCTTGATTGCTATTTTTGTTCCAGGCATTCAAGATGCACGTTATGCCTTCAGTCAGGGTGATGTCTTCATGGACCTCCGGATGACTTGGCAGCCAGAAAACACCCCCTTTGCCCTGAATATTACGTGCAGGAATGTTGCCAACCGAATGGCCATGCCGCGACCGGGACAACTGAGCGCGCCACGGGCCGTGGGGATTCAGTTGACCTACAGTTTGGATTAGTTGTGGTAATCAATTAGAAAAAAATAGCCCCTCAAGGAGGAGCTATTTTACTCATATTAATGAGGGTAAAATGTCATAAATAGCAAGCTTCACTCACGAAATGGTTGCTTTTTCTTTTATCCAGGACATGCAGTCATTGAAATCATTAAAAATGGATTCTTCAGAAATGAAATCTGGAATAATATCAATGCGCTCCATCATGTATCGTGGCTGATCCAAAACGTTGACAAAAACAACATCAATATTTTTACTTTTCAAATCTAAGAGCACGTCTTCCATCACATATAAGCCTGACTGATCCATGTATGGCATACGGCCTAATCGAATAATTACTATTGATGCCGTGTCAGGGATTTGTGCTGCTAAATTCTGAAAATCGCTGGTTGAACCAAAAAACAAAGGCCCCTTTATGTGTTTTATAAAGACTTCTTCTTTTAGGTGTTTTGGGAAATCTATTTCATCGTTCCAAGCTTCTTCATTTAATGGCTTAACGTCTGAACGACTTGCAGTTACGTCTCCTATTTTTTTCATAAACATCAAAGAAGCAAAAACAAAACCTATGCCCACAGCGTAAACAAGGTTCCAAACGGAGGCTAGCACTAAGACCACCAACATAATCATCACTTCCGAGCTTAATTTAAAAGGTCCAAAACTCATATCCCTAGGTAAATTAGGAATGGCTTTTAATCCTTTGTAATCCATGACACCAATACCAACAGTAATCAGTATGCCTGCTAAGACTGCCGCTGGAATTTTTGATGCGATTGGCCCTAAAGCAAGTAGAATAAACAGCAACATTATACCAGATACCATTCCCGATAATTTTGTCTTTCCTCCTGAATTAATGTTAACAACAGTTCTGATTGTTGCTCCCGCTCCAGGAAGTCCGCCAAAAATTGCACCTATGCTATTGCCAATCCCTTGACCAATTAATTCTTTATTGGGTTTGTGCTTGGTTTTTGTCATATTATCTGCCACGACACTCGTAAGTAGCGAATCTATAGATCCTAAAAGTGCCAATGTTAGAGCCGTGAAAATATAGGGAGAGACGTTTCCGAATTTAAACCCTGTAAATATTTCAGTTACTGGGAATGGAAACCCACTAGGAATTTGCTCAATGGGCCTATAATTAAACCCAAAAGCTATGGCAACACCAGAAACGACAATTAAGGCAACAAGGGTGCTGGGCACAACTTTAGTGATTCGCTTAAATCCATAGATTATAAAAATAGTAGCTAATGAAAGAGCTAATTCCAGCCAATTAATATTTTTTAATGCGTTTGGCAATACTTTAAAAGTCCCCAAGACCCCTGATGCCTCTTTTGCAGCTAATGTTTGTGACTCTGCTAATATTTGAAACTCCTCAATAGTTCCAGCTCGATGAATGGTTTGTTGAAAATCTTTTAAAACCAAAATGCCTTCTCCAGCCTCATCTCTCAAGATGTTTTCAAGGATTAACTCTTCAGCTTGTGGTTGAAATTGACTTACAAATTCTACATCTTCTTTTGGATAGTACCCTACAGAAGGGAAAATTTGAGTAACTAAAATTATTACCCCAATAGCAGTCATAAAGCCAGAGACAACGGGGTATGGAATGTACCTAATGTACTGCCCTACTCTAAGAGCCCCGAGCCCAATTTGCATGATGCCGGCCAATAAAAAAACGGTCAGTATTATGGGTAATGCTTTGTTGACATCACCATCATTGATTGCAATAATGCCTGCGATAATAACCATGCTAACAGCTGTCATTGGTGCTGTAGGTCCTGAAACTTGAGTGCTTGTCCCCCCGAAAAGTGCAGCGAAAAAACTAATAAATATTGCACCATACAGCCCTGCTGCTGGCCCTAGGCCTGAAGAGACGCCAAATGCTAAAGCAAGAGGTAATGCGACAATACCCGCAGTGATCCCTCCAAGGGTATCTCCTTTTATGTTTGAAAAAATTTTGTTCATGTATTCTGCTTTCCGAGTCAGTTTGAAATAGTGGTAATGCTAAATTAGTTACTCAAAAAATTTAGCCGCCCCAGTATTTATATCATAAATAGCGCCAATAATTTTTATCTCATCATTGTTTTGCATTTCCGCAAGTACGGGGCTCTCTTCCATGATTCTTGCGATAGTGAGCTGCACGTTTTTAGTGGCGACATTATCTACAAATTCAGTATTTCTGGAATTGCGATAATTAGCATCTTTTGGTTCCTTAACAGCTGCAACAGCTGGTTTTATGTTAGCCAGCATGTTAGTCAAATTCCCTAATTTGACATCATCGCAAGCCCCTTTTATAGCACCACAACTGGTATGTCCTAAAACGACAATCAGTTTAGTTCCTGCCAGTTTGCAAGCAAACTCCATGCTCCCTAAAATATCTTCATTTACAAAGTTTCCTGCTATACGTACACTGAAAATATCCCCTAAACCTTGATCAAATACCAACTCCGCAGACACCCTTGAATCGATACAACTCAGTATTGTCGCAAAAGGGAATTGACCTTCACTTGTGTGGTTAACCTGTCCCAGTAAATCTCTATTAGCCTTTAAATTATTTAGAAATCTGATATTCCCTTCTTTTAAATAGTTCAATGACTTGTCTGGGGTCATTGTTGCTTGAGTTTCTTTTGTATGTGTTTTCATTTTTTTATTAAAAATGCTTTCCGTACTGGATTTAATTTGAAGACATAAATGTACATGCTACACACTGCATGTGCTCAAAGAATTTGGACAAACAGATGTAGAGATATACCCAAAACCAAAACGACCTCATGCCTTCGGGTTTTGGTTAGTAGACCGTGAGGTTTCGCACTCAAATCTGAGAGTGGAAAATGTATCTTTTTTTTAATAGCTAGCAGATTAACCATCTAACTTTTGGATAAAAACAACCCAGCTCAATGAGTGGGGTTGTTTTTTTGATGACCTCACGGTCCTGAGTTTGAACTTCTTTAGCAAATCATTAAGTAAGATTGTGTCGTGAAAAACTTCTACTTTTAAAAAAATATAAGTGACAAAACTAAAAACCAAAACCACATTGATTACTGGAGGAGCTTCCGGAATTGGGAAAATTGCGAGTTGTTTTCTTCTTAGAGCCTAAAGCCAAAGTTGTTAAATTGGGGTATTAATACTCAAAACACAGAAAGCACCTTAAAGAGATTAACTCCTTGGGAGATGTCACCTCTTATGTTGTTGATGTACCTGACACAAAACAAATAGAAACAACTGTACAACAACAAAAAAAAGAACATTGAAATATAATTTGAAAGCATACGATTACATAATTATTGGAAGTGGCTTTGGGGGATCAGTGAGTGCTTTGAGATTAGCTGAAAAAGGCTATAAAGTTCTGGTGATTGAAAAAGGGAAATGGTATAAACCTAAAGATTTCCCTAAATCTAATTGGAACTTAAAAAAATGGTTGTGGTTGCCTAAATTGAAATGGCATGGAATCATGAAAATGTCATTTTTCAGACACATTACTATTATTTCTGGTGTTGGTGTTGGAGGGGGGTCTCTAGTGTATGCAAATACGCTCCCTATTCCTAAAAAAGCTTTTTACAAAACAGGATCATGGAAAAATTTAGCAGATTGGGAAAATGAATTAAAGCCACATTACCAAACAGCGTTAAAAATGCTAGGCGCAGCTAAAAACCCTAAATTATTCGATGGTGATTTAGCACTTGAGAAACTTTCTAAAGAAATAAATAGAGAAAAAGCTTTTGACAAAACCAATGTTGCCGTTTTTTTTGGTGAACCTGATGTTAAAGTTGCAGACCCCTATTTTAATGGCAAAGGCCCAGAAAGGGTGGGATGCAATTTTTGTGGAGGATGCATGACAGGATGCAGAAATAATTCAAAAAACACGTTAGATAAGAATTATTTATTCTTAGCTCAGCAATTAGGCACAGACATTCTTGCTGAAAATGAAGTCTATGATGTCGTTGAAAACAAACAAAAAGATGGGTATACAGTTTACTTAAAAAGCAGCACGCGATTTTTCAAGAAAAAAATACAAATAAAGTCAAAAGGAGTAATTTTTTCAGGCGGTGTTATGGGGACAATTAAGCTGCTACTTAAACTTAAAAAATCTTCTCTTCCACATATATCTAGTCAATTAGGAATGGATATTCGAACCAACAACGAAAGCTTGATAAGTATCACAAATCTAGATGGTGAAAAAGATTTATCTAAAGGAGTTGCCATTGGATCCATATTACAGACAGATGAAGACAGCCACTTAGAAGTATGTAGATACTCAAGCGGTTCGGGGTTTTGGAAAACCACCCACTTGCCCTATGTTTCAGGCGAATTTCCGATTATAAATGTTTTCAAAATCATAGTGAGTTTTCTCAAAAGTCCTCTTAGATTTTTAAAAATGTACCTGGTTAAAGATTGGGCAAAAAGCACTGCCACATTGTTGTTTATGCAAACTTTAGACAGCAAACTAAAATTCAAAAAAAACATCCTAGGTATTTTCTCATCGCGAATATCTGAAGGAAAAAAACCAGGAACATATATTCCTAGAGCTTCAGAATTAGCAAAGAAATACGCTAAAATCATAAACGGAAAAGCAACTGTCTTTGCTTTAGAGCCCCTAGCTGGGATTCCATCTACGGCACATATCCTAGGAGGTGCAGTCATGGGAGAAAACATCAATGAAGGAGTGATAGATAAAAATAATTTAGTTTTTGGGTATGACAACTTACTAATCATAGATGGCTCTATGATTTCTGCAAACCCAGGTGTCAATCCTTCCTTGTCAATTACTGCAATTGCGGAAAGAGCTATGAGTAAAATCAAAATCAAATGAACGTTGCTTTTATGTCACTAAAATCATGGATGATTCTAAAGGCCGTCAATAATTAGATTATTTTTAAAATGGATATATCAAAAATTGTAGATCAGCAAAAAAAGTTCTTTAATTCTAACTCTTCAAAAGAGGTTAATGTTAGAATTGAAATATTAAAAAAATTAAAAAACGTACTGAAAGACAATGAGCAAGAGCTCTATGCAGCCATATATACTGATTTTAAAAAATCAAAATTTGAAACGTATATGACTGAACTTTCTCTTATTTATAAGGAGCTCAATGATTCAATTTGTAACCTAAAAAAATGGAGTAAGCGAAAACGAGTGCGAACCAATCTTGTAAATTTCCCTGCAAAAAGTTATATCATTCCAGAACCTTTAGGAGCTGTTTTAGTTATTTCAGCTTGGAATTACCCTTATCAAATTGCGCTTATTCCTGCTATTTCTGCATTAGCAGCAGGAAATACCGTAGTGATAAAACCATCTGAAATATCAAATAATACAAGCAAAGCATTAGCTAAAATTATTAATTCCAATTTTCATTCAAATCATCTTACAGTTATAGAAGGGGGTATAGCGATTACAACAGAACTGCTTCAACAGAAATGGGATAAAATATTCTTTACTGGAAGCACTAATGTGGGAAAAATTATTTATAAGGCAGCGGCAGAGAATTTAACGCCAGTAACTTTAGAATTAGGAGGGAAAAGCCCGACATTCATTTTTAAGGATTGTGACATAAAGCTCACTGCAAAACGAATTGTGTGGGCTAAATTTTTAAATGCTGGGCAAACTTGCATTGCTCCTGACTATTTATTAGTAGAAAATAAAATAAAAACTCAGCTACTGGAAGCTCTTAAAGAACAAATAGAACTGGCTTTCCCTGTCAGTAAGGAGGTCAATGAAAATTATGTTCAGATTATTAATGGACAACATTTCCAAAGACTGACAAACTTGATTTCAACAGATAGAATCTATACGGGAGGAGAATACAATAAAGAAGAAAGGATTATACGTCCTACAATTTTAGATAATATTGATTTTGAGGATTCAATAATGAAAGAGGAGATTTTTGGGCCTTTGCTTCCCGTCATTTCCTTTGACAACTTAGATGATGTGATCTCTAAAGTTAAAAAGAAAGAAAAACCACTCGCGCTATATGTTTACAGTAAAAATAAAAAGATCATCAATAAAATACTGAATGAAATCTCATTTGGTGGAGGTGCTATTAACGAGTCCCTAGTTCACCTCTCTAACCCTAATCTCCCTTATGGTGGTGTAGGTGCAAGTGGGATTGGAAACTATCATTCCAAAGCGGGTTTTGATGCTTTTACGCATTATAAAAGCATTTTACATAAATCATTTTTATTTGAACCAAATATTAAATACTTGCCGTTCACCAAACTAAAAAGAAGAATTCTTAAAATGCTATTAGAATAATTTTTGAATAAAAAAACCCACTCAATTGAGTGGGTTTTTATTTTGGTGGAGATAGTCGGAGTCGAACCGACGACCTCTTGCATGCCATGCAAGCGCTCTAGCCAACTGAGCTATACCCCCTAAGGATGGCGAATATACAATTGAAAAGGCTTTCAGTAGACGGGCGTCAGGTCAGCTTCCTGCGCCATCAATCAGGCTGTGGTAGTCACGCGATTGCCTGCCATTCGTACTTTGAGTACATCGGTGGGGCTGAGGCAAATCACTGTTGAGCCTTTGTGGTGTGCAATGGGAGCAATCAGCAAATGGGGCATGCGCTTGATGGCATTCCACCAAAAATAAGGTTGATCGCTTTTGCCCTTTAGCGAGGATTGATAATAGGGGTCTGCTCGGTTAATCAAATGCTTGGGATGAATCTGTAAATTGTCCAACATCATTTGGAAAACCGAGGCGGATACTAAGCCATTCCTCAAGTCTTGCTTGTTCACCTTGAAGCCCATACTGGTGGCATAGGTTAAGGTTTTTCTGTCGCGAAGTTGATCGCAATCGTAGAGAAGGGTGATTTCATTTTCGTTCCAATGCATGGCTCGATTTGTTCAATGTGAATAGGCTGCCTTTAATATAAGAAAAATTCTGATAGCGGCTGACCGCCAGAAGCACTTGAAAACACTGGAAAATCCTGCAATGAGGGTTTCAGTGCGCGCCGTGCATCCGATGCCACCAGCCAAAACGGTAATTGTTGTCTTCTGCCTTCCCTGTCATCAAAGTGAGCACGTCCCCAATGAACTCACTGAAGGCATCACCTTGAGTGGCAATAGGCAAGGAGTCATGCCTGGCGGCAAGGCCTTGGTAGATGCGCTGATCGATAATGCGGAAGTACATCCGAATGTTCCGAACGGGTGACATAGCCAGGGGGATGTCCTGCCAGAGCTCCTTCAGAACCCAAGCCATTTGATGCGCTCGATGACCGTCAATGATATGGTGGTCCTTGCATGCTGGGTGTTGGATATGTATTGCCCAGTTTTCTCCGTCACCTTGCATGAGTGGCAGGTCGACAAAATCCTTAGACTGAATACCTATCAGCATCTCATGCGCTTGAAAAAGGTAGTCCAAACCTGTTTTTACAATGTCCTGATCTACCTGATCTGGGAAATGGCTTTCCAAGAGTTCAATGAGCTCAGGTGACATCAGTTTTTTGGGGTTGGGTTCTGCGTGGATGAATGGTATAGAGGCACCAGATTCCTGAGCTCAAGGGTCACCAAAGAGATCAAATAAACGGCCAAGACCAGCCAATCTAAAGGGTGTGGTGCATTCATGGGCTGAATTTATGACGAAACCCTGATTTAAGCATGGATTTATGGCACTTTATGTTGAATTTTGCCCTTATGAATATTCTTTTGATTGGATCCGGTGGTCGTGAGTCAGCCATTGCATGGTCCTTGAGTCAGAGCCCTGAGTTGGGCGAACTGTTTATTGCGCCAGGAAACCCTGGCACATTGGCCTATGGCAACAATGTGTCGGTGGACTGGAGGCAGTTTGTTGCCATGAAAGATTTCTGCATGAACAATCGCATTGACATGGTCATTGTGGGCCCAGAGGAACCACTATGCAAGGGATTGGGCGATCAGTTTGCTGCCGACGAAGACCTTGCATCCATCTTATTCATTGGCCCATCTGCCAAGGGGGCACAGCTGGAAGGATCCAAAGATTTTGCGAAATCTTTCATGATGCGACACAACATTCCAACGGCGGCTTACCGCACATTCAATGCCAACGAGCTGGAGGCTGCTGTAGACTACTTGGCCACGGTCGATGGCCCCTATGTGCTCAAAGCAGATGGCCTGGCAGCAGGTAAAGGCGTGGTCATTCTTGACACATTGGCTGAAGCGCAACAAGAGATGCGTTCCATGTTGGGCGATGCAAAATTTGGTGCTGCCTCCTCTCGGGTGGTGGTGGAAGAATTTCTTGCGGGCATGGAGTTTTCAGTGTTTGCGGTCACTGATGGCAAGTCTGCTGTCATTCTGCCAGAGGCGAAGGACTACAAACGCATTGGCGAAGGCGACCAGGGACCAAACACGGGTGGCATGGGCGCAGTGAGCCCGGTGCCATTGTTTGATGAAGCCATGCAGAAACAGGTCATGTCTCGCATCATTGAGCCTACAATTAAAGGGCTGGCAAAGGATGGATTGCCCTACAAGGGCTTCTTGTTCTTTGGCTTGATCGATGTGGAAGGTGAAGCCATGGTCATAGAATACAATTGCCGCATGGGGGATCCTGAGACAGAGGTTGTCATGGCTCGCTTGGACGAGGACTTCTTGCCCATCTTGCGCGATGCAGGCAATGGCGAGTTGACCAATAGGGTAGCGCGCCAATCCACGCAATCTGCCGCTACCGTCATGATGGTGTCAGAAGGCTACCCTGGCAGTTACCCCAAGGGCTTGCCAATTGCAGGCTTGGATCAGGCCAGTGAGAACGTCATTGTTTTCCAAGCTGGAACAACCCTCAAGGATGACGAGCTTTGTACAGCTGGCGGTCGAGTGCTTTGTGTGACGGGCTTGGGGGACGACATGGCTAGTGCCCTTGACAAGGCATACCAAGCCGTGGCTTCCATCACCTTTGATGGGGCCAATCATCGCAAGGACATCGGTCAAGACATCCTATGAAAAAGTGTTATTTTTCGCCTGCAGCCTGGTGCTTTACCATCTGACGAATCCAGTAAATCAAGGCGACTGTGATGACAACAGAGAAAAGGACATTGGCATTGTGCCCGATCCATGGCCACAATTGTATTGCCCATGTGATGAAATCTCCTAATCCTTCAAAAATCGTGCGTGCCAACATAGCTGAAATGGTAATTTTACGCAAAGTTACATCCTAAGATGCGCACAGCCCCGGTATTATTTGCACAAGATAAGAGCACAACCAGCCTGCTATTGATAGCTGCCGTTGCGGTCTTGTCTTGGCTGTGGTTGCCAGCAGGTATGCATGGCCTTGAAAAGGTGGCATTGGCCTTGTCAACGGGCGTCATGGCCTGGGTCACGAATGCCGCATTGGTTTACCGGTCAGGGTACTTGAAAAGTCAGCATGTATTGGGCTGGTTCTTTGCCTTGTCGGGTCTGATGCTGGTTACAGATGCTTGGACCTGGTCAAGCTTGCTCGGAGCTCTGGCTGCTACATTCTGGATGGCCCGCGCCTACCAGCTCACCATGTTTACATGGCACCACTGCACCATGCTTGGGATGTTGTCAGCCTTGTTCGTGTTGGTGGATCCGTCCACATTGATCCTCTTGCCACTAGCCTTGCTTGCGCCCTTAACCGTGCGAGGAGCAGGCCTCAGACAGGTCGCTCAAGTGGCCATAGCGTGGCTTGTCATGGCAGTGATTTTGTGGATGATTGCCACGCTATGGTCCCTGTGCAGTGGCAGGATACTTGTGATGGACCCACTGCGAGGCATGGCGTGGACATGGTCAGTCCCCGGTCCGCAAGCGGGCTTGGTTCTATTGCTTAGCTTCTTTGCCTTGATCCAACTGCCCCCCGCGATGCGCTTTGCAAAAAGGGCCAAACGGCGAGGTTTGGTTCTGAGCATCATGGCCATCACGGGCATGGTGCTGATGGCTTGTTCAGGGATTGGGAATCACCACATGGTGATGGGTATGCTAGCCGTGGCGTTAGCGCCTCAATGGGTCAATGTGCAATCGTACATCCGCAAGCCATGGATGAAAACTGCATTTTCGCCCAGTATTGTGATTGCAATACTGTTGCTGAAATGGCTCTTTTGACCGTGTGTTCAATGGGGTGCTTGCATGGTTGAAGGGCTCAATCCTCAACAAACAGCGCCTTGAGTTCTGTGGCCTCTGAGGGCTCCATTTTCCCCGACAAAATCAAGGCCAATTGGCGTCGGCGCAGGGCGCCATCAAAACGAATTTTATCTTCCTCTGTCACGGGAATGATGGGCGGTACGGGACAGCTCTTGCCTTTGCCGTCCACGGCAACAAATGTGTACATGGCCTCATTGGATTTGACGCGTTCATGGGTCTCATCATCGGACTCTGTGAAGACATCCACATAGATTTCCATGGAAGAAGTGAATGCCCTTGAAACCTTTGCTTCCATGGTCAATATTGCCCCTTGGGGAATTGACTTTTTGAAGGAGACATTGTTCACTGAAGCAGTAACGACGATGGTCTTGCTGTGGCGATGCGCGGCAATCGCTGAGCACCGATCCATCCAGCTGAGCAGTTGCCCGCCAAAGAGGTTGTTCAGGTTGTTGGTGTCGTTAGGCAAGACGAGTTCCGTCATGATGGTCAACGAATCAGATGGGTGCTTTGCTTTCATTCGCTGTAAATCCATACGGCTGGAAAGGAGGGCTTAAGGGCTGCCTTTGCCTTATTGGCTTCTTGTCGACTGGCAAAGGTTCTAATAGCCACCTTGTTCAATCCGACGGCCGGCTTGATCCATGTGGCAGGGTAGCCATCGCTGAGCAATTTAGCCTCAAGCCGCTGCGCATTAGTCACCTCGGAAAAGGCGCCCACAATCAAAAAGAACCGTGGACCTTCCTTGCTGGGTTCCATTTCTACATCGGATAATATGATGTCTCGTTCAATGACAACGGGTTCATCCACGGCAACTTCACGCGTGCTCGCTTCCTTAGCGAAGGCGCCATCCATCCAGTCGCTTGCGGTGGACCTGAATGCACGCCATTCCGTGGCGGGGTCAAACGAGGCGCTTTGCACCATATCTCTGAAATCTGCTTTGCTGGCACCTAGCGCTAGCAAGGTCACTGCTCCCGTCACCACTGCTGCTGCACGCAAAGGCGCAGTCCATGAATGCGTTTTGATGGGAATTTCTTCCGTCCGGATAGGCACTACCAAGTTGGCAAGTGGGGTGGCGCGGAAAATGGGAAGGCCATAAGCTTCGGGCAGGAAATTGGCTTCAATGGCTGGCTGAAATACCCATTGCAAACCTGTTTTTGCTAAGGTGCCTAAACCGTCAAGGCGAAGGCGCTTTCCTTCAGATAGTGCTTGCTGCCATTGTTGCACTTGGTAACCAAGCATCACGTCTACAGCGTGATCATCCAGGCCTTCAAATCGCATCAAATGGTTGACCAAGGTCTCACTTTTCCCAGCGACAGGTGAAAAGGATAGCCTGCGAGCTGGCGGGAGAAAAAGGCCTGATTCTAGCTGAATCTTTGCGCCGTACTTGGCGGCGTCAAAGCGACCTAGGCCAGGGATATCCACCCGATCTTCTTGAAAAAGCAGATGGAAAATATGGCGTTCCAGTGATGTATTGAATGACTTCATCTATTGACCAAGCTACATAGGAATGTTGTGTCTCTGCTTGCAATGTTCAGGCAGTTTTCAACAGCTTTGTCAAGGGTTTGAGTCGGTTGAATGGGCCTAGAAAAGGCGTTGTTACACAGGGCAGTATATGCCTGCCACAACAGCCGCTTGCCCGTGTGGTGGTTGTGATCAAGTCAGAGCTCCATGCCCATGCCCTGTGACCCACCGCTGCCTCCGCCGCGAGACCCCTTGCGCCCACCGCGCCCTGTAGATTCCTTCGCTCCAAAGTTGTATTGAACCGACAAATAAAGGATCTGACTTTCCCTTGCCCGATCATAGGTCACGTAGAGGTTACGGCTGTCTTGGATGTAGCTGAATTGCCTTGTGTTGAAGACATCAGACAGGCGCATCGACACGAAGAGCTTCTTGGGGATGATGTCGTACTTGTAGGCCATGTCTAGGTAGCTGATACCCTTCCTGTAGCCTTGACCTGTAGGGCCAGCACCCCAATGGTTGAAGGTCACTTGCAGTTGATGCTTTGGTTGGAACTGCCACATCACATTGCCTCGACCTTGCCACCCAAAGCCTGATTGGCTCAAGCCAGCTTGCAAATTTTCACCTGAAATTTCTGAGTAAAAAGCATCTGCTGAGGCTTGAATGCTGAGGGTTTTGCTAAACTTCACCATGGCATTGCTGCTAGCGCCAATTCGCTGTCTAAGGTCAAAGTTCTCCCAAGTCATCACCAAGGTGCCGTTGGGTTCAACCGTGAGGTAGCGAGAGAACATGCCATCAGTTCTTTTAGCGTAGATGGCTGCTGAAATGGACCCCTTTCGGCTGTACTGTACGGCACTTAATTCCACACTGTGGGTGGTCTCTGGTTTCAGCTCAGGGTTGCCCTTTCTCAGGGATTGCGGGTTGCTGTAATCGATCACGGGGTTGAGTGCTCGCTCGCGTGGCCGGTTCACACGCATGGAATAACTGCCCTGAAATTCCAAGCCTTTTTTTGGCGTGTAGGTCAGGTAGGCACTTGGAAAAATCCCAGGGTAAACCCGACTTAACGTGGAGCCATCACTCAAGTCGAATGACAGGCTAGCGCTCTCATACCTCAGGCCTAATTGGCCCTTCCATTGCTCACTGAACACGTGGCCATAAGTGGCATACAGTGCGGCAATGGCATTGTCTTGATCCACATTCAAGCTGCGCAAGCTGTCGGGCACAAAGGACGACGACCATTGATAAGGCAATTGCGAAGCAACACGATCCTCGGTGGACAGCTTGAGACGGTATTTGCTACCCATGTCCAGTCGCCCTTGATCCCCAACAGGCCAACTGAAATCGGACTGAAAGTTGAAGGTCTTGTTGTTACCCATATTCTCAAAGCGCTGCACTGCCACACCGCCATAGGTTAGGTTGTCTGGGTAGAGGCTGTCTTTGACAAAGCTCGTTAAACTCATCGATTGACTGCTGCCCGTCGCGTAGGTTGCATCCATGGAGAATGCCTTAATGTCATCATCAAAAACCTTTTTGTACATCAGGCTGATATTGTCGTTGCCGTAACCAAAGGTGTTGTCACTGATTTGCGTCGCACGCGTGACAAAGCTTTGGTCTAGGGTTTGATTCAGGTAATCGGTGGTTCCATCCCCCGTTCCATTGCCTTGACCAAGGTTGACACTGAGGTTGAATTCATGCACCTTCGCAAGGGTCCAGTCCAAGCCAATGCGAAAGTTCAAATTGTCATGACCGCTTTTCCCTGCGCCATCATAATTCAAGGTATAGGTGGTGTCAGGGAAGGTGTAGCGGCGGAAAACATGGCTTTCGTTTCTGCTTTGTCGATCACCCCAATTTAAGGAGGTTGTCAATCGAAAATTCTTTGTAGGCGCGGAGATAGTGAAGCCGGCATTTTGCTTGTCTCCGGTGCCAACACCGGCATTAAAATTGCCATTGAAGGGCAGTTTTTTGCCTTTTTTGGTAATGATGTCGATGATGCCGCCAGAGCCAGATGCATCGTATCTCGCCCCAGGGTTCGTGACCACCTCCACGCTGGCAATGCTGTTAGCTGGGATGCGCTCAAAGGCGTTCTCGCCAGTGAGACCTAAGAGTGATGCGGGCCTCCCGTCCACCAAAATGGTGACATTCTCATCGCCTCGCAGGGCGATGTTGCCATCGATATCCACTGTGAGACTGGGGACTTGACGCAGGATGTCCATGCCGGTTCCGCCTTGCGCAATCAAATCATCACCCACTTGGTAAACCTTGCGGTCCAAGCCGTTGAGGGCGCGCGGTCCGCGTGCAGTGACTTTTGCTTCAGCTAATTCAGTGTCTGCAACTGACAGGGTGATTACCCCCAAGTCCAGCTTATCTGAACCAACAGTCAATCGTTGGCGTGTAGCTGTGTAGCCCATCATTTGAATGCCAAGGCCATAATTGCCGCTGGGTAGCTTGATTGAGAATTGACCCTTTGCATCGGTCACAACTTGCGTGATGGCTTGACGTTGTTGTGAAACCATAATTTGAGCTCCAACAAGGGCTGCTTGGTCATCGCTGCCAACAACCTGGCCGGTGACAGTGGTTTGCGCGATGGACTGTAGAGAAATAGCTAGCGCAAAGGCAAGGGTCAATGAGGTTTTCATGCTGTTTAGAGTAGGGAAACGCAAAAAGGTTTAATGGGCGGGGGTCAATAGCTTGTGTTCAAGCAAATACGCTGCAATGTCAATGGCGTTGCTGGCGGCACCCTTGCGCAAATTGTCTGAAACAATCCACAGGTTCACTGCCTTGTCACAACTGAGATCCTGGCGCAAACGCCCAACAAAAACATCGTCCTTGCCTTCTGCAGATAGCGGCATGGGGTAGACGTCGTTTTGCGGATCATCCTGCAAAGTGATGCCAGGGAAATCCGACAGCGCTTGGCGGATGGCAGCCAGAGGTGGTCGATCGCCAAGGAAGGCAATGTTCACTGACTCTGAATGGCCAACTTGAACAGGTACCCTGACGGCAGTTGCGCTGACTTGAACCTTTGGGTTGCCCAGGATTTTCACGCTTTCATTCGTGAGTTTCATTTCCTCCTTGGTGTAGCCATTGGGCAAAAAATCATCGCAATGGGGCAGTACATTCTGATGAATTTGATGGGGATAGGCGCTGTCAATTACTGAATCTCCAGCCATTTCTTGCGTCAACTGATTGACCGCAAGCTTGCCTGTGCCCGAGATGGCTTGGTAGGTGCTGACAATAACTCGGCCAATGGGTGAAAGCTGGTCAAGGGCCTTGAGAACCATCACCAATTGGATGGTGCTGCAGTTGGGGTTAGCAATGAGGCGATCCTTTGTAGACAATGCTGAGGCATTCACTTGAGGAACCACCAGGGGGATGTCAGGGTCCATGCGCCAGGCAGATGAGTTGTCAATAACAACACAGCCTTGATCTGTGAAGGCCTTAGCCCATGCTTCGGACAGTTCACTTCCAGCAGAAAACAGGGCCAAATCTGGCTTGGCTTTCAGGGCCTCTTCGATCGACATGATCTGCACCTGGTCACCGCGCCAGTTGATCCATTGCCCATGGCTGGATGCAGATGCCACTGGCAGCAATTGGCTCACCGGAAACTGACGCTCTTCAAGCACCTGTCTCATCACTTGGCCGACCATGCCGGTGGCTCCTATCAAGGCTAAACGCATAACTCCTCTTGCTGGATTAATCTTGTGCAAAAGTACAGCCCCTATGCGACTATTTGCCATGCCGTTTTTTCTGACTTGGATGATGGCTTTCTCCTTGTTGAAGGCCCATCAGCCCCCACAAGCTTACCACTTTCCCTTTCAAGACCTCCAGGCGTGGTCGGGAGACACGGCTGCCTTTGCTGTGGCGGATAGCGCCTTGTGGCTAGATGCTCCCAGTGGCGGCACATGGGAGCTGAGCCACCCCTTGCAGGGTGGCCCCGACTGGCAATGGCATGGGTCGGTTCAGCTGGACTTCAACCCCAGCTCGGTCAACTGTGCTTGGGTGGAATGGTCTGGACCCATGAACCACAGCTACCGTCTGATTTTTGGCTGCCTATCAGACAAAATTCAAGTAGAAGCCCTATCGCCTCATGGCAGCCAATGGCTGATGTCAAGCCAGCCAGGATGGCTCAATCACAGCCAGAACACCATTGAATGGAGCCTGACATTGACGGGTCATGCCATGACCTTGAACGTGAATGATGGCGAGCTGATTTTGCAGCAAACCGTTGATGTGGGATGGCCTGTCATCAATCAACTCACCCTGGGACAGCGGGTTACCAGTACCCGGGTTCAGGCGATTTCATGGCGGCCCATTCACGGGCAACTGGATCAAGCTGTCATGGACTCCCTGTCCTTGCGCTCCTTGTCCTGGAAGTGGACAGAGGTGATGTTGAAGCCCCTGCCGCCCATGCACGCTCAATCTCCAGCCTGCGACGCTTTGGAAGGCTTTGCAGGGTCATCAGTGGGGGATAGCTTGTGGGCTGCTGGATGGCAGATCGAGGTGAACGGCCAGCCTCAAACCTTGCCTTCCCGGTGGCTTCTGCCGCAGCAGCCCATTGTCATTGGCGACAGAGACTGCTTGCTTCAAGCAGGCGTTAATAGCCGGTGGATTTGGCATCAAGCCTTGTCGCTGCCAACACAAGTGCACTTGCTCCTCAAGGATCACCGAGGCTTAACCCTGGCAGAAATCACCTTGAGCGATGACAACCATGACCCGCCAGACAAGGCCATGGGTGGGTGGTCATTGACGGCAAGAGACAGCAGCTGTTCCTGCTTGCCGGGTTCTTGGACATCGGCCACATCGGCAATGGGTTCAGACCTGGGCCAGTTCATGCAAGACGCCTTGCCTCCAAGGCAGGGCGGTGTTCACCATGTTTGGACGACGGACCGCCTGCACATTCAATGGAGACATCCCATGAAGTCCATGCAACCCATGCCTTATGGATGGGAAGCCATGGCATCTGATCACTGGACCTACAGCCCTTCCTCTCCAACCTTGATGGGCGATCTGCAAACCCTGGTGATTCCCCCGAGTTTCATGCATTGTGACGGCAGTGCCTTGGACACAGCAGTTATCGCCTGGGGTATGGCTGCCATGCCTGACAGTGGTGAGGTCCAGTTGAATGAAATCCTCTTCAACCCCTTGCCGGGGGGGCAGCGTTTTGTGGAACTTCGCAACCTCTCATCGCGGGTTTTAGACATGGGATCCTTAGTTCTGTCTGACCAATGGCCACCCATGGCTTGGCGTCAACTGGCCCCTGCTGGGAGCTTCCTTCTGCCGGATGAGACCAGGGCCTTTGTGATGTCACCACCCGCATTGGTCAATGACTACCCCTTGGGAGACTCCACCTTCATTGCCACCGCAGCAAGCCTGCCGCCGCTGGATGATGACCATGGTGAATTGTTGCTGTTGACATCCCAAGGGCAGCGCCTGGATCAGGCCTTCTATGACGATGCGTTGCATCACCCGTCTTTAGGCCAGGGCGAAGGCATCGCCATCTTGAAGCAGGTTGATCACTGGATCAGTGCGGGCGCTGACTCTGCCACGCCAGGGCGAAGCCCCCCGTTGGTTCGCGCCCCCTTGATGGGCCTCATGGACATGCAACAAAGGCACTTTGGCTGGCTATCTGGCCAGCGCCCCCTGCTGTCATTTGCCCTTCGCGCAGAGGGGCCATGGGTGATTCAGGAGGCCTTGTTTTCTGTCGATGGCACATGGACAATAACCTGGTCAGACCCCTTGCCTGTTCAGTCTGTTGACCACTGGTCATGCCATGTTTTGCCTCCAAAATCAGCCCGAGGTGCTGCTCTGTGGGTCTTGCAATGGACAGCATCAACCGGCAGGGTTGTCCGGCGATCTTTTCCCATAATTATCGACTGATTGACCCGCCGTGGACGTGCATTCTGGCTGTACATTTGTCGCATGAAATTTGGCGTAGTCACCTTCCCAGGCTCTAATTGTGATCAAGACATGCTGCATGCGTTGCGCCATGACCTTGGTCAGGAAGCCGTCTCTCTTTGGCATAAAGACCATGACCTTCAAGGGGTTGATATGGTGGTTCTCCCCGGAGGGTTTTCCTATGGCGATTACCTTCGTTCCGGTGCCATTGCTCGCTTTTCTCCCATCATGGCAGAGGTGATTAAACACGCCGACAAAGGCGGTTATGTCATGGGGATCTGCAATGGTTTTCAAATGTTGACGGAAGCACATTTCCTTCCGGGTGCCCTGTTGCACAACAGTTCACACAACTTTATTTGCAAGAACATTCACATGACACCGGGCATGTTGGACTCAGCAATGACTGCGGACCTAGACATGACCAAGGCCTACAAAATTCCTATCGCTCATGGTGAAGGTCGCTACCACGCAGATGAAGACACATTGAACCGATTGGATGACAATGGGCAAGTGCTCTTCTATTACTGCGATGAGCAGGCAAAGGTCACCGATGCATCCAACCCCAATGGATCCATTGACAACATTGCTGGTGTTTGCAATGCAAAGAAAAACGTGATGGGCATGATGCCACACCCGGAACGTGCAGCCACGGAGGACTTGCTCAATACAGATGGAAAAATCTTGCTTGAGTCCTTGCTCAATCATATGACCACGGACTGATCGCAAGCATGGCGAAGGCTATGCACAGACAACAGGCTTTTGGCTCCAATAAAAAACCCCGCAGGTAAGCCCTGCGGGGTTTTTTGATGCATTGAAGGCATGCATCACAATTGTCAGTTAGCAACCTTTACCACACGTAGGGCGTGGGTAGCTTCTGGTGCAATCAATTCCAAGATGTACACCCCGTTTGCCATGTGGCGGATATCCATGTTCATGTCTTTTTGACCGGCAAGGACATCACCAGCCAATAGTTCTTCGCCTTGGACTGTGATGAGTCGCCATTGGGTTGGCATGAAGATGCTGGACTGCAAAACCACGGTAAACTCACCAGAGCTTGGGTTAGGCTTCACATGCGCAACACCTTGTGCTAACTCTGGCAAGGCTGTAACAGCAGTTGGTCCAGACGTCTCCCAGCAGCTCAATCCGATTTTCAATCGGACAGAGTAGTTGTCCGGGCTTGGTGCGTGGTACCATGGATTGCTTGCGCCGGCAATGGCATTCATGTTGCCATCAAACCAAACCACGATGTAAGGTGAAGTGGCTTGCGGGCAGAACAGGCTGTCGCCGTCAAAAACTTGAATGCTTGGAACAGGAGGACTTGCATACACATAAAAAGAGTCAAGCTTCACCACGGTGCACAAGCCATTGCTGTAGACATAGTCTAAATCGTGCATGCCAACAGTGAGGGTGCTCGGTGTCACTTGTGTGACTTGCACACCGTCCACTTGGTAGTATCCGCCTGCTGGGTATCCGCCTGTCGGGGTGATCGCAGGGTCGGCCCCACAGAGGTCGCCAATGTTTGAGTTGAAAAAGACATTGGGCGGAGAGCCAACAATAATGTCAACCGATGCACTATTGCTGCAACCGTTGTTGTCCGTGAAGTGGTAGGTTACAGTGTATGCACCGTGTCCGACTTGACTCGGTGAAAACTGGTTGTTGCTTACGGCAATTCCCGTGAAGGTGCCACCAGCTGGTGTGCCGGTCAACGGGATGTCAGGTCCACCTATGCAGACTGAAGGGTAGCTGCCTGCAGTGACTGTTGGTAGTGAGTGCATGGACACAACGGAGGGTGCAGATAGCAATTCACTGGGTGAAGCACAGTATGCGTCACTTCTTAGCAAGCAGGTGACACTATCCCCTGCGTTGAGGGTGAAGGAGCTAAAGGTTGAGTTATTGCTTCCGCGTGACTGGCCATTGACCATCCATTGGTAGACCGGGTTGCTGCCGCTATTGATTGTGCTCGCGACAAAGGTGACGGTATCGCCCTGGCAAGCGGGCATGCTTGACGCAGTCAGTACAATGCTAGGGCTTACTGCATTTGTCACGCTGAGGTAGTTGCTCATGGTGATGGCGTCACTGCCAGCGGTGTTGCTAACGGTCAATGAAACACTGAAGGACCCGCTGTTGGCATAGGTCACCACCGGGTTGACGGCGACGCTACTTGATGGGCTGCCACCTGGGAAAGACCATGCATGACTCAGGCTTTGTCCTGTGCTGGCACTGTGGTAGGTCACGGCTGAACCTTGACAAGCTGTTGTTGTGCTGAAAATATCTGCTACAGGTGTTGCCAAGCTGGCTGGCAGCAGGCGCAAATGGTCCAAGTAGAGATGGTTGCCTCCGGCATTGATTCCCTCAAACTTGAAGGTGACAGTTCCGGAGAGGTTACCTAAAGCCAATGTGTCGGTACGCCACTGGTTACTTGTGGTTGGCACAAAGGCGTTGATGCTGGATGCCGCTGTCGCAAAGTTGCTTGTTCCGTCATCGGAGCCAGTGAACAAAAGTTGCCACGTGGCGCCACAATCGGTACTGGCCATAATGCGCAGGGTGTCAGAGGCATTGCCAGTCTTCATTCGGTATGCAAGATCATAGATCAAGGTGCTGTTGCTGTCGATGGCATAAGGGGGAGAAATCAAGGCATCCACCTGGCCAATGTTGCTGTAATTGAAGAAGCGCATCACGGCAGACACCGAGTCAAGGTGACCCAGAGAGGCCATGTTCCACCCGCGGTCGTTGTCTGGGTTTTCGATGGTCCAACGGTTGGGAAGCGCTCCCTTGAATTCTTCATCTACTGGCGATAGGATGCCGCCAACTGCGAGTGCGTGAATGGCCACAGAGGTATCGGAACCGTAGCTGTTGCCTGCAATCAACTGAATGCTGTAGTTGCCAGTAGCTGTTGGAATGATGATGGGATTTTGCGAGCTAGATGAACTGCCACTGGCATAAGAGAATGTCTGCGGGTGAATGGTCCAAGCCCAATTGCCTGGCATGTTCAGGGATTGGTCATTGAGTTGAATGCTGTCGCCAATGGCACAGAGGGCCTCTGGGGCCACGTCAAATGCGGCTACAGGGATGTCCAAGAATGTTGAGGCTAAAGGACTTTCCCACACGCCACGACCATAGGTTCCCACGCGAATCAAATTGACGCTGGCTGTTTGAAGGATTTCAATGTCATTGATGATGGTGTTGGGAAGGCCATCCATGAATGGGAGCCAATCACTCATGCTTGCATCGCGAAAGTAGATGCCAACGTCGGTGCCTACATAGAGCAAGCCATTGCTTCCGGGCTCAAAGGCTACGCAGTTGGCGGGGATGTTGGGCAAGGAGCCTGTGCGGTTGTACCATGAGCTGCCGCCGTCATAGGATTCGTAGACCTTGTCGACACTGTAGCCAGATTTAGTGATAGCGATGTGGTCTGCATTGGCAGGGTCCACGGCAATTCCCGTTACCGTGTTTTGATTACTCACATTGTTGGTGATATGTGTCCACATTCCGCCGCCATTGACGCTGCGGTAAACGCGCTGATTGATGCCTACATAGAGGACACTGGCATTGCTGGGGGCTTCTGCAATGACATCGATTTTGTTGCTTCCCCATATGCCTGCCGTGCTTGTGGCGCTGAAAGAAGAACCTGCATTGCTGCTTTTCCAGAGCTTTTCAAACCCTGCATACAGGGTGTTGGCGTTGATCACGGACACCACAAATGGCGTGACCCAGTTGCCATTGCCCGATGGAGGGAGGTTGAAAGGCGCATTGAACGACGCGCCGCCATTGACAGACTTGTCAAAATCTCCATAGTAAATGGAACGGTACATGACCATGGCATCACTGCCGGCAATGCCATTGTCCATGCCATCGCCGCCACCGACCCTAGACCATGTATTGTTCTTGAGGTGGGTGCCGTTGTCTTGCGCCCCAGCTAGCGTGAGGTTGCTGTTGGCAGCTGAGGTGCTGATTTTATAGTACATGGTGATAGCCATGCCGTCATTGCGCGCTATCCAAGAGTTGTTGAGCCCGCTGTTGGTTGACCGATAAATGCCCCCATCGGTACCTGCATAAACCTTGTTGCTGTTGGGTCGGAAGGTGAGCCAGTGATGATCTGCATGCACAAAGCTTGCGCCGCCACCACCATACCAGTGACCACTGAGCCCAAAGCTTGCACCGCCATTGTTGGATCGCCAAATGTTCACGCCACCAATCAAAATCACATCTTTGTTCAGAGGAGATGCCGCGATGGTCAGATCATACCATGCCTGGCCACCGGTGCCAGCGCCAGTGGTGCTCCAGCCAAGCAAGTTGGGTGTGCTGCCATGCATTTGTGTCCAGGAAACGCCCTTGTTGGTAGACCGGTACACGCCGTACAGGCCGTTGTTGTTGGCGCCATAAATGGCGTAGACATAGTTGGTGTCAGCAGCAGTGGTGGCCAGTTCAGCCCTGCCAGTACCGGAGACGGGAAGACCGGTAATTGCCATGGTCCAAGAGATGCCAAAATCGCGTGAATACCAGATTTTGGCATTGGTTCGTGTACCGGCATAGAGCAAATGCTCCGCGCCAACCACGGTGGCCAAACTCTGAAAGGTGCCACCTTGAATCATGGTCCAGTTGTCACCGCCATCAGTAGTTCTGTAGATGCCATTTCGCGTGGAAACAACCAGCCAGTTGGTGCTGTCAGGGTGAATCACCATGCCAGTGATGCGTCTGAATTGCAATACGCCAAACGTCAAACCCGTTGCCTGCCATGTTGCGCCAGCATCAACAGACTTCAAGACGCCGGTTGAGTAGGTGTCTCCCGCGTCACGGTCGCCGGTGCCGACGTACATGGTGTCGGGATATAGAGGGTCAATGACCATGGTACTGATGCCAATGTTGGGTAATTTATCGGTGTTGGTTGTCCAAGAACCCCCATCGTTGGTTGATTTCCAAAGGCCACCAGCTGGTGCGCCTGCATAGATGGTTTGGCTGTTGTTGGGGTGGAAGGTGATGCTATTGACACGACCAATGCCTTGAAGGGCATTGCCATTTGAAGGGCCAACCAAGCTCCAATTACCTAGGCCAGGATTGGCCGCGGTTGATGCCTGAATTTGGCTATTGGCCTGGAAAATCGCAGACCCGTTAGGGCGATTGCCATGAGGGTAGACCCGTGGCTCCCAAAACTGCTCCCAACGCTTGAACTGCTTCCACCCATGACCTTTTTCAACGACCTTGCCTTCCCAGAACTTTTCAAATTCATCAATGGCTTGGTAGACATTGACAGATTCATCCTGCATGGATTCTACCCATTGCTGCGCTTGAGCTTGTGAGGAGACAAAAAATAGAAGAAGAATAGCGGGCAGGAATTGCTTCATGGGTTGTATTTTTTTGGGGCAGTAAATATAGCCTCAAAGACCCTGCCAGCCAATAAAATTAGTCCTTGATGCTCAGTCCCAGCTCATCCATTTGGCCTGAATCAATCACTGAAGGGGCATCAATCATGACGTCTCGACCGGCATTGTTCTTAGGGAAAGCGATGTAGTCACGGATGGATTCATCCCCGCCCATGATGGCAACCAGGCGGTCAAAACCAAAGGCTACACCGCCATGAGGAGGGGCACCGTAGTCAAAAGCCTTCATCAAAAACCCGAACTGTGCTTCAGTCTCTTCTGGACTGAAACCCAAAAGGTCAAACATGCGTGCCTGAACAGCTCTGTCGTGATTCCGAATGGACCCACCACCAATTTCATTGCCATTGAGCACCAAGTCATAGGCGTTAGCTCGGACCGCGCCCGGATCAGAATCGATCAGGTGCATGTCTTCTGGCTTTGGGCTAGTGAAGGGGTGGTGCATGGCGTGGTAGCGGCCAGACTCTTCATCCCATTCCAACAAAGGAAAGTCTAAGACCCAGAGGGGTGCAAATTCAGTGGGATTTCTCAACCCCAATGTCTCTGCCATGTGCAACCGCAGCTCACTCATGGCTTTGCGCGTCAAGGCTTCTTTACCTGCAAGCACAAGGATCAAGTCACCTGGCTTTGCGCCAAAGGCATCCTTCCAGTGATTCAGCGCATCGGCATCGAAGAATTTGTTCACACTTGAGCTGCAACTGCCTTCGTCGCCGACCTTCATCCAGATCATGCCAGTCATTCCGATCTGCGGACGCTTCACCCAGTCAGTCAACTTATCCAGTTGCTTGCGCGTGTAATTGGCACAGCCATCAACGCAAATACCAACAACCAATTCCGCCTTGTCAAACACCACAAACCCTGCGTCTTTGACCAAATGCCTCATGTCCTTGAGTTTCATGTCAAATCGGATGTCCGGCTTGTCATTGCCATAATCCCTCATAGTTTCTGCGTAGGTCATGCGAGGCACCACAGCCATGTCTTGGTTGTGCACGCCTTTCAGGACATGAGCCAACAAACCTTCAAAGGTGTTAAGGATGTCTTCTTGCTCCACAAAGGCCATTTCGCAATCAATTTGCGTGAATTCTGGCTGGCGGTCAGCGCGCAAATCTTCATCCCTGAAGCAGCGCACAATTTGGTAATAGCGATCCATTCCCCCAATCATCAAGAGCTGCTTGAAGGTTTGCGGGGATTGAGGCAAGGCATAAAATTGCCCTTGATTCATGCGTGAAGGAACCACGAAATCGCGTGCGCCTTCAGGCGTGGACTTGATCAGGAAGGGGGTTTCAACGTCCACAAATCCCTGTCCGTTGAGGTAGTCCCTAACCATGGTACTGATGCGGTGCCTAAGCAGCAACTTGTCTCTGACGGGTTTGCGTCGAATGTCCAAATAGCGGTAGGTCATGCGAAGCTCTTCGCCGCCATCACTTTGATCTTCAATGGTAAATGGTGGGGTTTGTGATTGACTCAATACAACGATGTTGCTCACTTTGATTTCTACATCCCCTGTTGCCAAATTTGCATTGACCTTCTCTCGTGCAACCACCACACCTGTTACCTGCACCACGTATTCGCGCTGCAGCCCTCGAGCCATCTGTAGCATTGAGGCATCCTCTTGTTCATTGAAGGAAAGCTGGGTCAGGCCATAGCGATCGCGCAAATCAATGAATGACAGGCCGCCAAAGTCGCGACGGCGTTGGACCCACCCGGATAGGGTGACAGTTTTGGAGATGTGAGAGCTTCGAAGCTCTCCGCAGGTATGGGTACGGTACATGGTGATATAATCTGGTGCAAAGGTAATTATCTATGTGGGTCATGTGCGCATTCCCATGTAATTTGCCACCAATGAAAGAAACCACCCCAGAAACCGACTTGCTGTACATGCGACAAGCCATCCGCGAGGCCATGAAAGCCTACGATATGGATGAGGTGCCAGTGGGCGCTGTGGTCGTAGCCAATGATCAAATCATCGCTAGGGGACACAACCTCACAGAGCGCTTGCACGATGTCACAGCCCACGCAGAAATGCAGGCCATCACGGCAGCATCCAATGCCCTTGGCGCAAAGTATTTGCCAGATTGCACTTTGTATGTGACCCTTGAGCCATGCAGTATGTGTGCAGGCGCCCTGTTCTGGTCACAGATTGGACGCATTGTTTATGGCGCCAGTGATGCCAAGCGCGGCTACCAAACCATGGGCGGGCAATTCCATCCTAAAACATTGATAACTAATGGGATTGAAGCAGATGTTTGCGGCGACTTGCTCAGTGAATTCTTCCGATCGAAGCGCGTGAGGAAGTAGTTTGGCATAGGCTTTGCATTTCCTTCATTGTTCTGTCACATTTCTATGTGAGTTTAGGTTAAGATGAGCCCGGCATGAAAATGTCGGGCCTTCTTTTTTTCTTGATTAGCTTCACAGTCATGAAAATCCACCCCATCCATACCGGTAACTTCAAGCTTGATGGCGGCGCCATGTTTGGTGTTGTCCCCAAGCAATTGTGGTCGAGAACCAATCTGGCAGACGAGAACAACCTCTGCACATGGGCCATGCGTTGCCTATTGATTGAAGATGGCGACCGCTTGACGTTGGTCGACACGGGCATTGGCGACAAGCAGTCAGATAAGTTTTTCAGCCACTACCATTTGCATGGTGAAAACACCATGGACAAGGGGCTGGCTGATGCGGGCTTTTGCCGCGATGACATCACCGATGTATTCTTGACCCATCTGCACTTTGATCATGTCGGCGGGGCGGTACAGCGTCGAGGTGATTTGTTGGTTCCCGCCTTTGAGAAGGCCACTTTTTGGTCCAATGAGAGGCATTGGGCATGGGCCACAGACCCTAACCCTCGAGAAAAGGCCTCCTTCCTCAAAGAGAACATCATGCCCCTTCAAGAGAGCGGACAATTGCGGTTTATCGATACCGGATTGGGAGAGCAGCGCATCAAGACTGAACTGGGGTTTGATTGCTTTGTGGTCAATGGCCACACGGAGGCACAGATGTGCCCGATTCTTGAAGTCAATGGAGAGACCCATGTTTACATGGCAGACCTGCTTCCCTCAGTGGGCCATATTCCGCTGCCCTTTGTGATGGGCTACGACACAAGGCCTTTGGTGACGATCTCGGAAAAATCTACCATCTTGGAAGAGGCCGCCACCAAGGGCTACCGGCTCATCCTTGAGCATGACGCAGTGAATGAGTCGTGCGTTTTACAGCAAACAGATAAAGGGCCTCGATTGCTTGAAGCCCTACCGCTTAACCGTTAACATTCCCCCATGAAACGATTCAATTTTCTCTTGACCGCCATGTGCATCTCAAGCCTTGCCATGGTTGCTCAACCCGGTCCAAGCTACTGGCAACAAGCTATCGACTACCACATTGTAGTTGACCTAGATCACAAGGCGCATAGCCTGGCAGGTGATTTGACATTGGTCTACACCAACAACAGTCCGGATGTCATTGATGTGGTCTTTTTCAACCTCTATTGGAATGCCTTTCAGCCGGGAAGCATGATGTCCAATATGGCCAACATCCCCACACAGTTCAAGGACAAGGCCATCGGTCAAAACATTGAGCAACTCAAGCCTAAACAGCAAGGCGAGCAAATCGTTCACAGCTTATCACAGGATGGTCAAACCATGGCTTTTGTGGTGGATCAAACCATTCTAAAAGCTGCTTTGATTTCTCCCCTTTCACCAGGGGAATCCACCGTCCTTCACATGACCTACACCACCCGCATCCCTAAGCTTGTTGAGCGAGCGGGACGGGACAACCCAGAAGGCGTCGATTACACATTCACCCAGTGGTACCCTAAGCTATCAGTTTACGATGCGCAAGGCTGGCACCCGGACATCTATGTGGCCAGGGAGTTTTATGGTGACTATGGGCATTTCAAGGTGGATATCACGGCGGATGCAAAGTTCACCATTGGTGGCACAGGGTTGTTGCAGAATGCCTCAGAGATTGGGCATGGTTACAGCGACGAGCCAGTTAAGCACGCAAAACATGCACGCCTGACATGGACCTTTGAAGCAGACAATGTCCACGATTTTGCCTGGGTAGCTGACCCGGATTTCATCCATGATCGCGTTGCAATGGAGGACGGGCCTGAGTTGCACTTTTTCTACCAAGACAACAAGAAATCCCGCATGTACATGGATAAGCTTCAGGTTGATTTAGCGAGCTATTTTCGCTTCATGAACGGCAAATTTGGAAGCTATGAATGGCCCCAGTTTTCTGTGATTCAAGGTGGCGAAGGCGCCATGGAATACCCCATGGCCACGATCATGCAGATGCATAGCAAACGTTATGAAAGGGTGCTTGGGACCGTGATACACGAGGCATCACACATGTGGTTTTACGGCATGTTAGGCACGGATGAAATGCGCTACCCATGGATTGATGAGGGCTTCACCAGTTTTGCAGAGGAGGAGGCCATGAATCATGTCACTGGCGCGAACTTGCCTAACGCACACCTGAGCGATATCAATCGCTATGCACAGGTTGCAGGCAAGGGCATCATGGAGCCCATGTCCACCTTGTCTAACTATTACGACGGCAAGTTCCCTTACCAGCTCTCTGCCTACATGATGGGCTCTTTGTTCTTGGTTCAATTGCAAGGCATCATTGGCGATGAGGCATTTTGGACCACGATGAAACGCTTCAAAAATGAGTGGCTGTTCAAGCACCCCCAACCCAACGACTTTCTTCGCATTGCAGAACAAGAAAGCGGGATGGTCCTGGACTGGTACCTCAACCAATGGGTGCACACCTTGAAAGTGCCTGATGTGGGCATCACGTCTGTTAAAGGGCTTGGGAAAAACCTGACAGTTGTCACCCTTGAACGCCATGGCTCACTGGCCTTGCCTGTGGATGTGTTGGTTGTCTACCAAACGGGACAAAGCATCACCTACACCATCCCATTGAGTGCCATGTTTGGCCACAAGTCATCAGATGATTTGGCAGTGGCAGGCCCTTGGAATTACACGGAAAAGACCTTTGAGTTGGTCGTGCAGGGCAACACAGATTCCATTGCCTCCATTGTTGTTGACCCTCGCATGATGACTGCGGATGTGAACAGAAAAGATAACGAATGGCAAACGACCAATCCCTGGCCATCAGCTGAAGATGTGATGAATGAATAAAGCTGAAGTCTAGCGCTTCTTCTGCCCTTGATTGCCTGACTTGCCTCGCTTTTGCTTGCGTTGACTGGATGACTTGTTGTCTGAGCGGCTTGGCTGTGTTGGGTTAAATTTCCCGCGACTGGAGGATTGACGTCTTGAATCCTCCCTGCCTGCAGGTCTAGATGCTGCACGGCTTCCAGGAACGGAAAAATCAATCGTTTTCCGTTGTAAATCCACTTCTTTCACAAGGATTTCCAAAGAATCTCCCAAGCGAATGGTTTTGCCTGTTCGCTGACCAACGATGCAGTAATTCTCCATGTCAAGCTCATAGTAGTCATCGGTGAACTCTCGGTACCGGACCAACCCTTCACAACCTGTGCCCGTAACCTCAACGAAAAGTCCCCAATCGGAAACCCCTGTGATGGTGCCAGGCATGACCTCGCCTAGGTGCTTTTCCATGAACACGGCTTGCATGTATTTCACTGAAGCGCGTTCTGCTTTGGTGGCGCGCTCCTCTTGCTTGGAGGCATGCAAGCAGAGGTCTTCCAACGCCTGTCGGTTGGCTGCTTTTTGGCCGTCAATGAGGTCTTGCAACAAGCGATGAACCATCATGTCCGGGTAGCGCCTTATGGGCGATGTGAAATGACTGTAATCGGTGAAGGCTAGGCCATAATGCCCGATGTTGTCAGTGCTGTAAGAGGCCCTGGACATGGTTCGAAGGGTCAAGGTCTCAAGCATGTTGGCTTCCGGACTTCCTTTAACCTTTGCCAGCATATTGTTGAGTGACTGTCTGACATTTTTAGGGCTGTCCACGGTCAATTGGTAGCCAAGGGGCTTGACAAACTCACGGAGCTTGATCAATTTCTCTGGGTTAGGGTGGTCATGGATCCTGTAGACCATAGGGCGGACTTCCTTGCCCTTCTTTGCCTTGCCAACATGTGCAGCCACCTCTCGGTTGGCCAGCAGCATGAACTCCTCAATCATCTTGTTGGAATCTCCACTGCGTTTGAGGTAGGCGCCAATGGGCTGATTGTCAGCGTCAAGGCGGAACTTCACCTCTGCACGATCAAAGTTGATAGCGCCTGAATCCATGCGCTCCTTTCTCAAGGACTTGGCCATGACATCCATCAATAAGATCTCCTTGCTTAAGTCATCCTTCTCTCCATCAATGATGGCTTGCGCCTCTTCATAGGTGAATCGCCTGTCAGAGTGAGTGGCAGTCCTACCAAACCAGCGCTTGTGAACCTTGCCCACTTCATCCATTTCAAACAGGGCAGAGAAGGTGTATTTGTCCTCGTTAGGCCTCAATGAACAGACATTGTTGGAGATGTGCTCGGGCAGCATGGGGATCACACGATCCACCAAATAAACAGAGGTTGCACGTTCGATGGCTTCCTCATCCATGGCGCTACCTGGGGTGACGTAATGGGTGACATCTGCAATGTGAATGCCGATTTCCCAGTGGCCATTGTCCAGAGTTTCAATGGAAAGGGCATCGTCAAAGTCCTTGGCATCCGCTGGGTCAATGGTGAAGGTTGTAATCTTTCGCATGTCCCTTCTAAGCAGGACCTCAGCCTCATCGAGTTCCATGGGAATGGACTTGGCTTCCTTGTTGACATCTGAGGGGAACTGACCGGGTAGATCAAACTCCGCCATGATGGCATGCATTTCTGTTTGGTGCTCTCCCGGGTTGCCAAGCACGCTTACCACCTCACCTAAGGGGCTGCGGCTAGGATCTCTCCAGTCCAATAGTTTCACAGTGACCATCTGACCATCCTTTGCTTTGCCCAATTTACCTGGGGGGATGAAAAAATCAGGCCCAATTTTGCGCTTGTTGGTGATCAAAAAACTGTGATTAGGGCTCACTTGCAGTGTGCCGACATAAGTTGTCCTAGCCCGCTTGATCACTTGGACGATGCGCCCTTCAGGCTTGCTTCCTCGCCCGGGAACCATTTGAACTTGCACGGTGTCGCCACCTAAGGCAAAGCCCATGTTGGACGCTTTGATGAAGATGTCATCCTTGCCGATACCCATCACCACATAGCCGCTACCGCTGCTTGTAAGGTCAAGGGTGCCAGAGGTCACATCTTCGGGGTCCAAAGCCAGTTGGAACCCATCATCGATGTGATCGGCTAATTTGTGATCCAGCAAATGGTCCAGTGCGTCATGCACCAAATGTTTGGACGCATTTGTTTGTATCCCGGTTTCCCAGGTGAGATCCTCAATTGAGAATAAGTGACTTGGTTGACGCTTGAGCACCTTGTGCATCAGGTTGGCTAACGTCGCGGCATCCATCTCTCGAGGTGCCTTGTTTTCTTGGGGGCCTTTCTTTGGCATAATAGTGCTGCAAAGGTGCTCTTTAATTTTTACTTCTCACAACCTGCTTTGTTAACCTTGTGTGAATTGGCATATTTGTTGCGTAGTGACAGATAATTAAAATTACATCATGATCAAGACCTACTCCCTGATAGCCGCCCTTACCGCCCTTCCTTTGATGGGTATGGCACAAACTGTTGACAGCGTCATCAGCGTTGAGGTGGACGTCAACATCGACTACAATGAGTCAGAAATTTCTGGCGACATGACCACCCTCCTGAATGGCTTCATGGCCTCTGTGAAAGATATTGCTGCTCGCCAGGCTTCTGGTGAGTTGAGTGAAGATGCAGCCAATGCAGAGCGCAAAGCATTGGATGAGGACTTTGAAACCAAGGCTGAGGCCTTGGCGAAAAGCATGGTTGCATCCGTTGCCACCCTTAACAGCGAAGGAGAGGGCTCCCATCGCATCGTGATCAAAAAGCAGATCATTTTATCGAACGAAGAAGATGCGTCAGTCTGTGTGGACGATAAGGCTGATGTCTCTGAGGTATCTGATGAAAACGACGGACTTTCTGTCAGCGTTGGCGGCATGGTTTTCATGCAACGCATGGAATCCATGCGCGATGGCTTCGTGCCATTAACCAGTGGTGATTGGGCAATGAGTCCACGACAAGCAAAACGCATGGAAGTGAGTTTTCGCAACCAAGACCGCATTGGCAAGTCCAGCTTTTGGCTTCGACGCGGAATCAGCCTTTCAGCGTATGTGATGGATTTTGGTCCAGATCGTTACCTGGCCTTAACTGAAGGGGCGTACCCTGGCGTGGCTGTCATGCAAAGCGACCAAGAATTAATGGTTTCCAACTTCTCTGTGGGTTACCTCGAACTTCCTCTGGCCTTGGTTTACAATGGCTCTGCCTCAGGCAGCAAGGGTCTGTCACTTGCCGTTGGCGGCTTTGCCGGTGTACGTGTTGGCGCAGAGACGAAAATCATGCGCCGTAGCGATGCGGGTAGGATGACACAAACCACGCAACATGGCTTTTACACTAGCCGTTTAGCCTTTGGTACCCAAATGGAGATTGGCTACAAGAAATTCTTCCTTGCCTCACGCATGAACTTGAATCCGTTCTTTCAACAGCGACGGGGTGTGTCTACGCCTTCGATTGCAGCTGCAACCATGTCATTAGGCATTCATCTATAATAGGTAAAATAAACAGTTATGAAATTTTTGTATTCCCTCCTTCCCCTGCTGGCTTTAGCAGCTACCTCATTGGTTTCTTGTGAACGCGACCACAGCACACGCACCCATTGCGAACGAGCAGAAGTGTTCACTGTCACAGAGATGGGGTTATCGGGTTGTGGTTTGCTGCTGGTTAGTGACCATGATAGCACAGTGGTGCTAGAGCCAACCAACTTGACCAATTACCTTTCAAGGGCACATGATGGCCAGAAAGTCGCCATCACCTATGAAGAGCTGCGGCACGCAAGTGTTTGCATGCGCGGCAAAGTGGTTGAAATCACATGCCTGGAAAATCGTTGATAGAGAAGACCCCAGCCCTCAACAAAAAACCCCGCCAATGGCGGGGTTTTTTATTAGCATAGCGCAGTGAAATCAAATCACGCCTTGATCCAACATCGCGTCAGCAACCTTGATGAAGCCGGCCACATTGGCGCCCTTCACGTAGTCAACATAGCCATCTTCTCGGGTGCCGTGTTTGACACAGGCAGCGTGGATGTCTACCATGATAGCATGCAATTTTTGGTCAACCTCTTCAGCTGTCCAGTTCATGCGAAGGCTGTTCTGCGACATCTCCAAGCCAGAGGTGGCAACACCACCTGCATTGGATGCTTTGCCAGGGCTGAACAGAACCTTGTTGCTGTGGAAGGCCTCAATGGCTTCCGGTGTACAAGGCATGTTGGCTCCTTCTGCAATGCAAATGGTGCCACCGGCAACCAAGACCTTAGCTGCATCGCCGTCAAGCTCATTCTGTGTGGCACAAGGCAACGCAACATCACAAGCAATGGACCAGGGCTTCTCTCCCTTGTGGAAGGTAGCTGAGGGGTAATTGTCAGCGTATTCGTTGATGCGACCACGGCGGTTGTTCTTGAGATCCATGACAAAGGCCAATTTCTCTGAATCGATGCCATCAGGGTCATGCACAAAGCCTGAAGAATCAGACATGGTGACAACCTTTGCACCTAACTCAGTAGCTTTTTCAGCGGCGTATTGCGCCACATTGCCAGAACCAGAAACCACAACGGTCTTGCCTTGGAAGCTTTCGTTCTTGGTAGCAAGCATCTCCTTCGCAAAGTAGACAGTACCATAGCCAGTAGCTTCAGGGCGGATTAAGGACCCACCCCAGTTGATGCCTTTGCCTGTAAGGACACCCGCAAACTCATTGCGCATGCGGCGGTATTGACCAAAGAGGTAGCCAATTTCGCGACCACCTACGCCAATGTCACCTGCTGGCACATCAGTATTGGGGCCAATGTGCTTTGCAAGCTCAGTCATGAAAGACTGGCAAAAGCGCATCACTTCAGCATCTGATTTGCCCTTGGGGTTGAAGTCAGCACCACCCTTACCACCGCCCATAGGCAATGTTGTTAAGGCGTTTTTGAAGATCTGCTCAAAGCCTAAGAACTTCAACACACTCTGGTTCACAGAGGGATGGAAGCGAAGACCGCCCTTGTAGGGGCCAATGGCTGAGTTGAACTGGACCCTGTAGCCGCGGTTCACCTGAACCTTGCCCTGATCGTCAGTCCAGTTCACGCGAAAGCTGATCAAGCGCTCAGGCTCAGTCAGGCGCTCTAGAATTCTGGCTTCCTTGTATTTAGGGTTGGACTCAATGTGTGGAATGACAGCTTCAGCAACTTCTTCAACGGCTTGCAAAAACTCAGGTTCATGTAGGTTGCGCTCGCGCACCCAGTCCATGAAAGCACTTATTTCAGCGCTGTACGAATGATTCATCGTAAATAGGATTATTTTGGCAAAGATATGCTGAAATTTGCACCATGATTCAAGACCCATCCCCCAAAAGAACGCCGCTCAAAGAATTGGGCGAATTTGCCCTGACAGATCGATTGACATCCATGGTTAAATTGACGCAGGAGAGCAGCGTATTAGGCGTGGGCGATGATGCTGCAATTGTCAATCACGGCGGTGAGGACAGCTTGTTTAGCACGGATATGTTGGTGGAGGGCATTCACTTTGACCTAGCCTACATGCCATTGAAGCACTTAGGCTACAAGGCAGCAGTGGTCAATTTTTCAGACATCTACGCCATGAACGGCAAGCCGACACAACTTTTGGTGAGCCTGGCAGCGAGCAACCGCTTCCCTGTGGAGGCCTTGGAAGAGATTTATGAAGGCTTGTATTTGGCTTGTGCCAAGTATGGGGTGGATTTGGTCGGGGGCGATAGCACCTCCTCCATGTCAGGGCTAATTTTGTCATTGACGGCCATCGGCAAGGTGGCAAAGGGTTGTGCCGTCAAGCGAAGTGGCGCACAGCGCAACGATTTGATTGTGGTGACCGGCGACCTGGGGTCAGCCTACATGGGCTTGCAAATCCTGCGTCGAGAAAAGGCCACCTTTGAAGCAGACCCTAACATGCAACCCGACCTGCAAGGTCATGAGTATGTCTTGGAACGCCAGCTGAAGCCTGAAGCAAGGGAGGACATTGCCGCATTGTTGAGCGACTTGGACGTGACTCCGACAAGCATGATTGACATTTCAGACGGGCTAAGTTCTGAGCTTCTCCATCTGTGCAAGCAAAGCGATACAGGATGCTCCATCTTTGAGGACAAGTTGCCGATTGACCCATCAACCCTAAGACTCTGTGAAGAGTTTGGCCTTCATCCGGCCACGGCAGCACTCAATGGCGGGGAGGATTATGAACTACTTTTCACGGTAAACATCAAGGATTGGGACAAAATTAAGGGCAATCCCAACTTGACAGCGATAGGGCATATGACGGCCCCCAATGGTTGTCACATGATCAACAAGGGCGACCAGGCTATTCCCTTGACGGCTCAAGGGTGGGATGCCTTTAGCCAAGAAGGGGAATCAGAGGCATAAAAAAACCCGCCACAAGGGCGGGTTCTTTGTTATAGTGCATGATCAACGAGCTATTGACGGGTGAACCCCATTTCCAATAAAAGGTTGATGCCTTGACCTTGGAAGTCAACTGCTGTCAATGTGCGCAGGCGTACATCATTGTCAAGCAAGTTCAAGACTTCATACTTGGTTGTGGAGCTGTCCGTGACCAAGTAGACGGAGTCAGGCGCAACACCGTTGCCAGGAATGGTTTGCCATGTGCCACTTCCGCCTTGCTGCCAAGGGAAATCGAATGTTGTCCCAGCATTCACTTCAAGCACAGCATCTACATTGTACGCGACGGAATTGGGTTCCTGAATCATGGTGAATATTGACGTGGGCAGGATGCTTTTGTCGTTGGCGATCAAAGGCACAGAGGTTCCAAGAATGGTAATCTGGCCAGATGCGGTGATGTCATTGACCAACCAAGCGCCTTCCAGACGGTCAGCGAGGGTGGGGTCTTTTTTACAGCTGGATGCCAGGGCAACAACAACTGCGAGTGCGAGTAATTTTTTCATAATGGGAGAGTTAGGTATTTAAAGGTAGGGTATTCTGAAATAAGCGAAAATTGTGCCAAGGATTATTTACTTGACAATGAGGCGCTGAGGAATTCACGATTCATGCGAGCGATGGTCTCCAAGCTGATGCCTTTGGGGCATTCAACTTCACAAGCACCGGTGTTGGTGCAGTTGCCAAATCCTTCAAGGTCCATTTGGTTGACCATGTTCAAGACGCGATCTGCGGCTTCAATTTTTCCTTGAGGCAAGAGGGCAAATTGGCTAACCTTGGCCCCGACAAAGAGCATGGCAGAGGCGTTTTTGCAGGTTGCAACACAAGCACCACAACCAATGCAGGTGGCAGCGTCAAAGGCAGCATCGGCATCGGCCTTTTCAATAGGAATGGCATTGGCGTCCGGTTGGTTGCCAGCAGTGTTCACGGATACAAAGCCGCCTGATTGAATGATGCGATCCAGGGAGGAACGGTCAACCATCAAATCCTTGATGATGGGGAATGCCTTGGCACGGAAGGGTTCAATGGTGATGGTTTCACCGTCCTTGAACTCACGCATGTGTAGTTGACAGGTGGTGATGGATCTTCCAGGACCATGTGCTTCGCCATTGATGAACATGGAGCATGAGCCACAAATGCCTTCGCGGCAATCATGATCAAAGACCACCGGTTCAATGTCTTGGTTGATGAGTTGCTCATTGAGCACGTCGATCATCTCCAAAAAGGACATGTGATCAGAAATCCCAGAAACCGGGTAAGTCTCGATGCGGCCTTTGGCCTCAGGGCCAGATTGGCGCCAAACGTTGATGGTGAAATTCATTACTTGTATGAGCGTGTTTTAAGTTCCACAGATTCAAAGGCAAGGTCCTCCTTGTGGAGTGTCGCCTTGCCGGGGTCGTTGCCATTGAACTCCCATGCGGAGACAAAGGTCATGCTGTCATCTTGGCGCAATGCTTCGCCATCTTCTGACTGGTATTCTGTACGGAAATGACCGCCACAGGATTCTTCACGAGCAAGGGCATCCATGCACATGAGCTCGCCAAGCTCCATGAAGTCGGCCACACGGCCAGCCTTATCCAGTTCTGGATTCATGGAGTCCATTGTGCCTGTGACCTTCACGTTTTTGTAAAAGCTGTCACGAAGTTCACGGATCTCAGCAGCGGCAGATTTCAGGTCTTCTGCATTGCGGGCCATGCCACACTTTGCCCACATGATTTTGCCTAAGGCTTTATGGAAGCTGTCAACAGATCGGGTACCCTTGTTGTTCAAGAAGGCTTCCATGCGATCTCTAGCTACTTGTTCAGCTTCAACAAATTCAGGGCTGTCTGTAGCAATGGTTCCGGTGCGAATGTCTTGTGACAAGAAATTGCCAATGGTGTAAGGAATGACAAAGTAGCCATCAGCTAATCCCTGCATCAAGGCAGAAGCCCCTAGGCGGTTGGCGCCATGGTCAGAGAAGTTGGCCTCTCCCAAGGCAAACAAGCCGGGCACTGTGGTCATCAAGTCGTAGTCAACCCATATGCCACCCATGGTGTAGTGCACCGCAGGGTAGATCATCATGGGGGTCTTGTAGGGGTTGTCAGCCGTGATTTTTTCGTACATCTGAAACAGGTTGCCATATTTGTTCTCAATGACCTTCTCTCCCATGGAACGCAGCTCATCCTGGCTTGGGTTGTTGATGCCTTTCACACTGGCTTCTTCCTGACCATAGCGCATGAAGGCAGCTGCAAAGTCTAGGTAGACTGCTTGGCCAGTGGCGTTGACACCATAACCTGCATCACAGCGTTCTTTGGCGGCACGGGATGCCACATCACGGGGAACTAGGTTACCAAAGGCAGGGTAGCGTCGCTCAAGGTAGTAATCGCGATCGGCTTCTTTCAGATCGGTGGCTTTGAGTTTGCCAGACCGAATGGCCTCTGCGTCTTTCTTGTGCTTGGGAACCCAGATTCGTCCGTCATTTCGCAAGGATTCCGACATCAAGGTTAGCTTGGATTGGGACTCGCCGCTGACGGGAATGCAGGTGGGGTGAATCTGCGTAAAGCAGGGGTTGGCCATGTAGGCGCCTTTGCGGTGTGCCTTCCATGCAGCAGTGACATTGGACATCATGGCATTGGTGCTCAAGAAGAAGACATTGCTGTAGCCACCAGTGCACAAAAGCACCGCATGACCGGAATGGCGTTCAAGCTCACCACTGACCAGGTCACGAGCAATGATGCCCCGTGCCTTGCCGTCGACCTTCACAAGTTCAACCATCTCGTGGCGAGTGTACATGGTCACATTGCCTTTTGCCACTTGGCGAGATAGGGCAGAGTAAGCACCCAGCAGCAATTGCTGACCGGTTTGACCTTTTGCATAAAAGGTTCTGGATACTTGTACGCCACCAAAGGAACGGTTGTCAAGTAGGCCGCCATATTCTCTGGCAAAGGGCACACCTTGCGCCACACATTGGTCAATGATGTCGGCGCTGCATTCAGCCAGGCGATGCACATTGGCTTCGCGGCTGCGGTAGTCGCCACCTTTGATGGTGTCGTAGAACAGGCGGTGCACAGAGTCACCGTCATTCTGGTAATTTTTTGCAGCATTGATACCACCTTGGGCGGCAATGGAGTGCGCGCGACGTGGGCTGTCTTGGAAGCAAAAAGCCTTGACCTTGTAGCCAAGTTCTGCCAGTGAGGCAGCAGCAGAAGAACCCGCGAGTCCCGTGCCAATCACGATGATTTCAATGCCTCGTTTGTTGGCTGGACTGACGAGCGGAACAGAGGATTTGTAGTCGGTCCACTTGTCAGCGAGGGCTCCCTTAGGAATCTTTGAATCTAGCATGATGGTGGATTAAGCGGTCAAATGTTGGAGGTAGACATACGCAGGAATGATGGCAAAACCAAGGGCCATGATCCATGCAAAATAGCATCCCAACTTCTCAATAGCGGGCGTGTATTTGGGGTGGTTGAGTCCCAATGTCTGAAAGGCAGAGCTCATGCCATGGGAAAGGTGGAAGCCTAGCATGATCATGCAAACCACGTAAAGGATCACGTACCACAATTGGTGGAATGCCTCAATGGTCATGGTGTAAAGGTCCTTCACTTGCTCCCCTTCGATGTCCATGGTTGGCACATGGCCAAAGTGCATTTCATACCAGAATGAGCGCATGTGGATGATCAGAAAGAGCAAGGTGAAAATGCCAAGCAGGCCCATGTTTCGTGAGGCCCATGTTGCATTGGCTTTGCCATTGTACGACACATAAGCTTCCGGTCGAGCAACCTTGTTCTGCCGCGTTAGAAAGAGGCCGTCAATGGCATGCAATAAAATGCTGCCATAGAGCAGGTAGCTCACAGCCTTGATGGGCGGAAAGCTGGTCATGAATGCAGCGTAGAGGTTGAATGCTTCTTGCTCCCCAAAGAGGATTGGCAGGTTGCCAATCAAATGGATGATCAAGAAGGATGACAGGAAAAGACCAGTCAGTGCCATCCAGTATTTTCTAGCTAGGGAAGATCCAAAAAGTCCACGAGTTGCGGCCATGGTGTCAAGGGTTGGTTAGTCTTTGAGCAAAAGTAAGTGAGGTGCCTCCGGTGACCAAGTTGCCATTGAAAAGGACTTATCTTCGTCCACATGAAGTACCACCGCTTGAATTCTGACATTTTTACAACGAATCGTGACCGTTTCACAGCGACCATGGATCCCAACTCTCTGGCCTTTTTTAACGCATCGGACATCTACCCCACATCGGCTGATGGCAATGTGCCGTTCATCCAGGCTACCGATTTATTCTGGCTGTCTGGCGTGGATCAAGAGGCAGCTATTTTGCTGCTGTTTCCTGACGCGAAAAAACCAGAGCATCGCGAGATGCTTTTCCTCACAGAAACCAATGAGCACATTGCTGTATGGGAAGGAGCAAAACTGGACAAGCAGTCTGCCACTGAGGTGAGTCAGGTCAAGCAGGTCTATTGGTTGGAGGATTTTGATAAAGTGCTAAAGGAAGTGATGGCTCAGGCAGATCATGTGTACTTGTTGACCCATGAGCACATTCGCAGAAGCTCTGAGGTTGAGACCCGTGAGGAACGCTTTGGTAAATCCTTGCGCGCTCGTTTCCCTAACCACAGTTACCGGCGTTCAGCACCTGCTTTGAATGCCCTCCGTGCAGTCAAGTCAGCGGAGGAAATTGCGGTCATGCAAGTGGCTGCAGACATCACCACCAAAGGGTATGATCGCGTGCTTCGCTTCCTCAAGCCTGGCGTCATGGAGTTTGAATTGGAGGCAGAGTTCATGCATGAATTTTTGTGCAACCGCTCGCGCGGATTTGCCTACACACCCATCATTGGTTCAGGCCCTAATGCCTGCGTGCTCCACTACATTGAAAACAATGACAGCTGCAAGGACGGTGAGTTGGTGTTGTTTGATGTGGGTGCAGAGTATGGCAATTATGCCTGTGACGTAACACGATGCTTCCCGGTTAATGGCCGATTCACAAAGCGTCAGCGAGAGATCTATGAGGCCGTGCTTCGCGTGGAGAAGGCAGCGATTGCCTTGCTTCGTCCGGGCAACAACTTGGGTGCATACCATGAAGCAGTCGGTGAGTTGATGACCACTGAATTGATTGGCCTGGGGTTGATCAGCCAGTCCGATGTTGACTCGCAAGATCCTGCCTGGCCAGCTTACAAAAAATACTTCATGCATGGCACGTCCCATTACATGGGGCTCGATGTGCATGATTACGGACTCTGGGACAACAGCCCCTTGCAGGCAGGCATGGTGTTCACTTGTGAGCCAGGTATTTACATCCCAGAAGAAGGCATTGGCATTCGCATTGAGGATGACATCGTCATCACAGAAGATGGCCACATCAATTTGACCAAGCACATTGCAAAAGAGGTCGATGAGATTGAGGCCATCATGAAGGGCTAATCATGTTTAGACGAGCTTACTATTGGTTGCCGCCAACTTGGCGTCGATGGGCCAGGCGCTTGGTGTTCCTGCCTTTTGATTTATGGAATTTGGCAACAGGACGCCCACAATACCACGGCATTGATTTGCCTTTGCGCGGGGAGGTTTTTACAGGCGGTGGCGACTTCCTGGAGAACGGGCTGATTCACAAGGAACTCTTCATCAAATTGGGCGGTTTGCTGCCTGAGCACGATGTCTTGGATATTGGGTCAGGTTTAGGCCGAATGGCCATCCCGCTCACCGACTACCTCCTGCCAAGCAGCCAGTTTCGAGGCTTTGATATTGTGCCACATGCCGTGAAACAGTGTCAGGATCGCATCAGCAGGGTTTGCCCCAATTTTCAATTCAGCCATGTCCCCCTTCGCAACGATTTGTACACCGACGGGGGTGAGAATGCGGCCCTTTTTTCCTTCCCTTATGGGGATGCGCAATTCGATTTTGCCCTTGCGACATCAGTCTTCACCCACATGGGTCCAGATGTGGTGATTCGCTATTTGCAAGAAAGCCGGCGGGTCATTCGCAAGGGCGGTTCTGCCTATTTCACCTTTTTCGTTTTGGACGAGGACTCCACGGCTAATCAACGCAGGGACTTTTCCTTCAAGCACCCTCGCCATGGTGCCTTCTACATGGATGCAGATGTGGACGGGGCCAATGTGGCCTACCCCTGGCAATGGCTGCAAGCGCAAGCGCATGATGCAGGATGGTCAGAAATCAAATGGCACAAGGGCAATTGGTCAGATCGCCCTGGCGAAACAGTGGACTACCAAGATATTCTGATTCTGAGGTAGGCGGCATACCTTTATGCCATGGAAAATAGTTTCAAAGGAATGCGTGCCTTGATTGGGGGAAGCAGTCAAGGTATAGGTAAAGCTGTGGCAGAGCTCATGGCAGAGCGGGGCGCAGAAGTCACCTTGTTGGCACGCAACCCTGAGCGCCTTCAATCTGTTTGTGATGGACTCGCTTGCAATCACGGCCAGTCACACAGCTTCATTGTTGCTGACTTCAGCCAACCCAGCGAGGTGCTGTCCGCCGTGTCAGCTGTTGCAAAAGATGCCCCTTTTCAAATATTGGTCAACAACACCGGCGGCCCTCCTGGAGGTCCCATTGTGGACGCTGATATGGGCGCCTTTTTGGCTGCCTTCAATGCGCATTTGATCAACAACCATCAGCTTGCTCAAGCCCTTGTGCCAGGCATGGAGGCTTTGGGTTATGGTCGCATCATCAACATCATCAGCACGTCGGTGAAGGCGCCATTGAAGGGCCTTGGCGTGAGCAATACTGTGCGCGCCGCGGTGGGGAACTGGAGTAAAACCCTTTCAATGGAATTGGGTCCTAAGCAGATCACCGTAAACAATGTCTTGCCTGGCGCAACCATGACTCAGCGCTTGTCATCCATCATTGCCAACAAGGCCAAGCAAAGCGGCCAACCCATTCAGGCAGTGGAACAGGCCATGCTCAACCAGATTCCGATGGGAAGATTTGCACAAGCAGAGGAGGTGGCAGAAGCTGTTTGCTTCCTTGCATCACCTGCAGCAGCCTACATTTCAGGTATCAACATTCCCGTGGATGGTGGGCGGACCCCCACCTTGTAGGTCACCTGAATCCACCCAGCATCTCATCAACTAATCCAGACAATAACCCGCCGCAACCCCCTTCGTCAATGGAAATTCTCAACTACATCGATGGCCAGTTTGCAAAGGCAAGTTCTGGACGCACACTGAACAATGTGAACCCTGCAACGGGTCAGGTTTATGGCAGCATTCCCGACAGCGGTCAAGCAGATGTGGAATCAGCAGTGAAGGCAGCAAAGGCTGCTTTCCCCTCCTGGTCCAAGCTGACAGCTGCAGAACGAAGCGAGCACATGATGGCTGTGGCCAATGGCATCAATGAACGATTGGACGAGCTGGCACAAGCAGAATCCACGGACAATGGCAAGCCTTTGAAGCTGGCTCAATCTGTGGATATCCCACGCGCCAGAGACAATTTTGCCTTTTATGCGACGGCTATTCTGCATGATGTCAGTGAGTCCCATGACATGGGTGATCAAGGCTTCAATTACACCTTGCGTCGACCCATTGGGGTGGCTGCATGCATCAGCCCCTGGAACCTCCCCCTGTACTTGTTCACTTGGAAAATCGCCCCAGCTCTGGCTGCGGGAAACACGGTGGTGGCAAAGCCTTCGGAGGTTACGCCAGCCACTGCCTATTTGCTGTCTCAAATTTTGGATGAGGTGAACTTCCCTAAAGGCGTTTTGAACATTGTCCATGGCACGGGACCCGGCGTTGGTGAGCAGTTGGTCAGCCATCCTGAGGTGCCAATCATCAGTTTCACGGGTGGCTCAGAAACCGGCAAGCACATCAGTCGGATTGCTGCACCCCTATTCAAGAAATTGAGTTTGGAATTGGGCGGCAAGAACCCCAACATCCTGTTTGCGGATTGTGACTTTGACACCATGCTCAGCACCACTATGCGATCCTCCTTTGCCAACCAAGGGCAGATCTGCCTCTGTGGCAGCCGCATCTTGGTGGAGCGACCCATCTATGATCGCTTTGTGAAGGCTTTTGTTGCTAAGACCAAGCAGCTCAGGGTCGGGCCGCCGGATCAACCAGGGGTGCAGATTGGCGCTGTGGTTTCACAAGCTCACAGGGACAAAATCCTCAGCTACATTCAGCTGGCAATCGATGAAGGTGGAACGGTGGAATGTGGTGGGTCAAGCCCTACAATGGAGGGTGATGCCAAGGGCGGGTTCTACGTGAATCCCACCATCATCACCGGACTAGAGATGGCTTGCAGGACCAACCAAGAGGAAATATTTGGCCCCGTGGTCACCATCATGCCCTTCGATACCGAGGAGCAGGCGCTGGAATTTGCCAATGCCACCACCTATGGTCTGAGTGCCACGGTATGGACAAACGACCTCAAGCGTGCCCACCGGGTTGCCAGCGAGGTGCATGCAGGGATTGTTTGGGTGAACAGTTGGCTTGTCAGGGACCTCAGAACACCTTTTGGTGGCGTGAAGGCCAGTGGTGTAGGAAGGGAAGGTGGCTTTGAAGCCTTGCGTTTTTTCACCGAGCCAAAGAATGTGTACATCCATTTGACATAGCGCCAGGTTGCCTGGATTGCGGGCAACAAAAAACCCTGTCGAAACAGGGCTTTAGTCGAGAGACTACTACTAAACATTAACACAAAATCACCTAAACGCAGGACTCTCGGTCAAGAGTATTTCAAAAGGCGTGCCAAACTCAAAGCTTCACGCTCAAACTCAATAAATAATTGGATGTGTTGCTGCTCAAAGGGATGTTATTCCATGTGCCATTGGTTGACATGAAAGAGGCAATGTACATGGCGTCAATGGAAATATTTCCAAAATCCAAACCAGTGCCTAGCCGATAGCCCAGCTTGTAGCTGTCAAACGTGGACTGAAAGTCTTCATTGAGCTGAAAGATACAATTGATGCCAGCCTGAGCGCGGATGAATCGAAACAAGCGAAAGCCTGGACTGATTGCAGCCTGAATGGTCTGGCTGGTCAATGTCTGGGTGACAGGGTTGCCATTGGGGTCAATGCCAACCAGATCAAAAGAGGTTTCATGGTAGCCAGCGTCCAATGCCAGAAACTGCCCATCATTTTTGTACTCTCTCAAGGAAAAGCCTAGGTGGTAGCCGTTGTTAGGGATCTCTTGGTTGAGGATTTGGCCAGCACTGGTCAGTCCAGAATCCAGCCCCAATGAACTGGTGTTGAAGTTGATTCCTGAGCGCAGGTAAAAGTTCAAGTCGCTGTCTTGAGCGGCAAGATGGAACCCTGAAACAAGGAAGGCAACAAGCAGAAGGTACTTCATGCCTACATGCCTTGCCAATTGTGTGCCAAAAGCGATTCCCATAGCTAAGGTGTTGTTTAGTGGCGAACAATGAAAGGTTGCCCGATGGACTGGCCGTCTTGCATGCTCAGACGCAACAAGTAGGTTCCGTTGGCTAAGTCGCGCACGTCAATCAGTTTGCCTGCAGCGTCTGCAGCTGTCCAAGTCTGGGAGCTGATCAAGCGGCCTTGAAGGTCAGTAATGCTGAGGGTGCCGTCACTTGTGGCAAATGTTGCGTCAATTTTCAGCCACTGACTTGAAGGGTTTGGCATGATGGCCATGGTCATGCCTAGGGGCTCGTCCAAGCTGACATGGCTGCGCGTCAACCCCATGGACATGCTGGCGATCACATCTCCGGTATTTTGCCCATTGTTGTTGGCGAAGTTACCAGCCACATAAATCAAGGTATTGTCTGGTGCCGTGCCGGCATTCCATCCAAAAGTCCAACTGTTGGAACCGCTGGATGAGCTGGTGCTACTGGATGTGTGGGTGACATAATTGTTGCCTTGGATCTGTGAGCCTGTACCTGCAGACAAGGTGCCCTGATGGTTGGATGCGTCCTCTACGGAAGCCGTGAAACCCATTTTTGGCGCGCTTGTGCCGCCGTCAGTCATGGTCACAGTGATGCTGTAGCTGCCATTGTCCACGTAACCATCTGTGGGGATGTCAGTGGTCACAGAGATGCTTTGTGTGCTTACCGTTGGGCCGCTGTGACAGTAGCTGGTGTTGCAAGTCGCGTTGTTGCTTTTTGGCGAGCCTGATTTCCCGGCAGGAGCGCCACCATTGTTGGTCAGAGCTGGAATGGCCATGGTTGCAATGGCTAGGGTGAGTAGGGCTGTTCTCATGGGTTTTGATTTGTTTGAAACAAAGATACCTTGAATATAGACACAAGGAAGGGGAGGCAGCCGTTACCTTGCATGCAATCAAGGAAAGATGACAGGCAAAGGAAATGTGAAAGTGGGACTGATGGGACTGGCTGTGGCGATTGGTGTCCTGACATGGATATACACGGAACAGTTGGCCAGTCAATTGAGCAAGGAGGAGCAGCGACGCGTGGATTTATGGGCTCAGTCCGTGGAACAAATCACACAAAGTGATCCAGGCACAGATCTAACCTTGGCCACGAGCATCTTGGAAATGAATCAGTCCATTCCCTTGATTTTGACCGATGATCAGGACCAGGTGATCAGCACAAGGAATTTAGCAATCAGTGACAGCACGACAAGCCGTCAACAGGCTCGACTTGAGGTCATGAAGGCCTATGCAGATGCGATTCCCCTTGAGGTCCTGCCCGGCGTGAACCAATACATTTACCAGGATGAGTCCCTCCATTTGAAGCGACTCAGGCTCTACCCAAAATTGTTGTTAGCGATTATTTTTTGCTATGTAGCCTTAGCTTATGCAGCCTTTTCCCGGGCAAGAAAAGCAGAACAGGACAGGGTATGGACAGGTCTTGCTCGCGAAACTGCCCACCAACTAGGCACCCCCTTGTCAGCCCTTTACGGTTGGATTGAGTTGCTTGAACAAAAGGGACACAGCGCAGAGGCTTTGTCAGAAATCCGCAAGGATGTGAACCGCTTGCAAACCGTTGCGGATCGCTTTTCAAAAATTGGCGCAGAAGATGCCAGAGAGCCAGGCAACATCAAGGATGTCATTGAAGGCATGACAAGCTATGTGGCTAAACGCTTGCCTAAATCGGTCAAGTTGGACATCCAATGTGAAAACAACTTACCTGACATCGCCATGCAGCCAGTGCTGCTGAGTTGGGTTTTAGAAAACATCATTCGCAATGGGGTGGATGCCCTGGAGGGCGAAAGCGGTGAAGTCAAATTGGCTTGTGTCAGGCTGGGAGATCACCTTGTCATTGACATCACTGACAATGGCAAGGGCATGAGCTCGTCTCTGCGCCGCCGGGTATTTGAACCGGGATTCACCACAAAAACCCGTGGATGGGGGTTGGGCCTCTCCTTGGCCAAGCGCATTGTTGAGCGAAGCCATGGCGGTAAGCTGTCGGTGATTGCAAGCAGCCCTAGTTTGGGGAGCACCTTTCGGATTGAACTTCCGCTGACTTGATGGGGCAGGGCCTCTACATCCACGTGCCTTACTGCCGCAAGGCATGCACCTATTGCAACTTCCACTTCTCCACCTCGTGGAAAACCATGGATGACATGGTCGATGCCATGAAGCAGGAAATGGCCCATCGCATGGACCAGGTTGACAGTTGGCAAACTGTGTATTTTGGCGGTGGCACACCATCGGTTTTGAATGCGCGGCAGATTCAATCCTTGATAGACACAGCAACGAGCCATGCGCCATTGCAAGCAGGCGCTGAAGTCACCTTGGAGGCCAATCCAGAAGACGTTGATGACCGATCCATTGACCAATGGATACAAGCTGGCGTGAACCGCATCAGCTTGGGTGTGCAGTCCTTTGAAGACAGCCAGCTGCAGTGGATGAATCGCGCACACAATGCCAGCCAAGCTGTCGATGCCATCAAACGCTTGCAAGATGCGGGACTCAGTCACATCACCATGGATTTGATCTATGGCCTCCCTGAAACAAGCCTGGCTTATTGGCAGGATCAGGTGGGGCAAGCTTTGGCGATGGATATACCGCATCTGTCAACCTATGGCCTGACTGTGGAAGACAAAACAGTCTTGCATGCAGACATTGCTTCAGGGAAAATCTCAAAGCCAATGGATGAGCGAAGTGTGGAAGACTTCATGTGGCACCGATCTCACCTTCGGGAGCAAGGCTGGTTGACCTATGAGTTGAGCAACAGCTGCCAGCCTGGATTTGAAGCCAGCCATAACGCGGCTTATTGGCGAGGCGAGGCCTATGTGGGCATTGGGTCGGGGGCGCACTCCTTTGATGGGCAATGGGAACGGCGCATGAATGTAGCCAACAACCCGATGTACATCAAGGCCATGAAAGCGGGAGATTCATCGGGTTTTGAGCTGGAGACTTTAGGCCCAATCGAACGCCGCAATGAACAACTGATGACAGGCCTTCGGACCGACCTTGGGTTCCAGCGAAGTCATGCAGGGAAATGGGCTGAGACCTTGGATCACTTGTGGTCAGATGCCATTGCTAAAGGCCACATGCTTCGCCTGGAAGACCGATGGAAATTGACCGATGCAGGCATGATGTGGTCAGATGCCATTGCTGCTGCTGGGTTTATCACCGAGAATACCGACCTTTAAGCCATGCAACAACCCGCAGATTTGCCACAAGGCATCGATTTAAGCCTGCCAGTGATGGAAGGCCTG
>Ga0307984_1000024_pt1 | contig 58012 bp, 61 predicted proteins | sample EllFjometageno78_FD_203169 | JGI IMG/M metagenome (GOLD analysis project Ga0307984, IMG submission 203169) | Marine microbial communities from Ellis Fjord, Antarctic Ocean - #78 | ecosystem: Environmental > Aquatic > Marine > Unclassified | place: Southern Ocean | collected 2014-10-09
CCGTACCAGCGGGACTACCACTACCGTTAGTTCCGGTTGTACCGTTTACAATGTTTACAGTATCAAATACCAAAAGCCTGTTCGTGTTACAATTTGAAACATCGTTTACCTGCCAAATATCTGGAGTATAAATTGTTCCGTTAGACCCAGTTGCTCCTTTGGCTCCAGCGGCTCCAGCAGTACCTGTTGCTCCTTTAGCACCATTGGTACCATTAGCCCCTGTTGCTCCTTTGGCTCCAGCGGCTCCATTGGCACCGGTAGCACCCTTAGCACCCTTAGTACCTGCTCCTGTTGCTCCTTTAGCACCAGAAGATCCGTTGATGTTTCCTGTTTGATTCCATTGACTTCCATCCCATTCGTATACGTCACCGTTATCAGTGTCAAGATATTGATCTCTTAGGTTTACACCAGCCGCTGTTGGGGCTCCACTGTCAGAAGTCCATTGTGAACCCTGAACCCCTTTAGCGCCAGTTGCTCCTTTGGCTCCAGCAGTTCCTTTAGTCGCTGTTCCGGTTGCTCCTTTGGCTCCAGCGGCTCCAGCGGCTCCTTTAACTGAAGCGCCGGTTGCTCCTTTGGCTCCAGCGGCTCCAGCGGCTCCTTTCGTTGCGGTACCTGTTGCTCCCTTGTCTCCGGTTGCGCCCTTGGTTGCAGCACCAGTGGCGCCTTTTTGACCTTTAGTCGCTGTTCCGGTTGCTCCTTTGGCTCCAGCGGCTCCAGCGGCTCCTTTAACTGAAGCGCCAGTTGCCCCCTTGTCTCCAGTTGCTCCTTTAGTAGCGGCACCTGTCGCTCCTTTTTGACCTTTAGTTGCTGTTCCAGTCGCTCCCTTGTCTCCGGTTGCTCCTTTTGTAGCAGTACCGGTTGCTCCCTTGGCTCCCGCTGCTCCTTTAGTAGCGGCACCTGTCGCTCCTTTAGCACCATCGTTACCAGCAGTACCTGTTGCTCCTTTTGTAGCAGCGCCGGTTGCTCCCTTGTCTCCAGTTGCCCCCTTAGTAGCGGCACCAGTTGCTCCCTTGGTTCCCGCTGTTCCTTTAGTTGCGGCACCAGTCGCTCCCTTATCTCCAGTCGCTCCTTTCGTTGCTGCTCCTGTTGCTCCTTTATTACCCGTAGGGCCTTCTATACTACCTGTTGAGTTCCATTGACTTCCATCCCATTGGTACACCTCGCCATCATCTGTATCTAAGTATAGATCATCAGTGTTTGAGGGTGCAGTCGTTGGGGCACCAGCGGCTGATTGCCATTGTGATCCCTCAACACCCTTGGATCCTGTGGCTCCTTTAGTACCTGCTTCACCTTTCTGGCCTTTGGTTGCTGTTCCAGTTGCTCCTTTGGCTCCAGCAGTTCCTTTAGTAGCAGCACCTGTTGCTCCTTTATCACCAGTCGCTCCTTTAGTCGCTGTTCCAGTCGCACCCTTATCACCAGTCGCTCCTTTAGTCGCTGCGCCAGTTGCCCCCTTGTCTCCGGTTGCTCCTTTCGTCGCTGTTCCAGTTGCTCCCTTATCACCAGTTGCCCCTTTAGTAGCAGCACCAGTTGCTCCCTTCGCACCCGTAGGGCCTTCTATACTACCTGTTGAGTTCCATTGACTTCCATCCCACTGATAGACCTCACCGTCGTCAGTGTCAAGATATTGATCATCAGTATTTGACGGTGCAGTCGTTGGGGCACCAGCGGCTGATTGCCATTGTGATCCCTCTACTCCTTTAGATCCGGTTGCTCCCTTGGCTCCCGCTGTTCCTTTAGTTGCAGTACCAGTTGCGCCTTTATCTCCAGTCGCTCCTTTCGTTGCAGCGCCTGTGGCACCTTTAGTACCATCAACACCTTTTAGTCCCTTATCACCCTTAACAGCGGTTCCTGTAGCACCTTTGGCTCCGTCTATACCTTTATCTCCAGTAGCACCCTTAACAGATGCTCCTGTAGCGCCTTTATCTCCAGTTGCCCCTTTGGTTGCAGCACCAGTAGCGCCTTTATCGCCAGTTGCTCCTTTAGTAGCGGTACCAGTTGCGCCTTTAGTTCCGTCTATACCTTTATCTCCGGTAGCGCCTTTGGTTCCATCTATTCCTTTTTGACCGGTCTGTCCTTTGCTACCACCTGGTCCTTGAGGTCCCTGTATACTACCTTGTGCATTCCATTGACTTCCGTCCCATTGGTATACCTCACCGTCATCGGTGTCTAAATACTGATCATCTACGTTAGAAGGAGCAGTCGTTGGGGCACCAGCGGCTGATTGCCATTGTGATCCCTCAACCCCTTTCTGGCCCTTGTCGCCTGTCGCGCCCTTAGTACCGTCTACACCCTTCTGACCCTTATCTCCAGCAGTACCTTTATCTCCCGCTGTTCCTTTTGTGCCATCAATACCCTTCTGTCCGGTTTGTCCTTTATCTCCCGCTGTTCCTTTAGTTGCGGTACCGGTCGCTCCCTTGGCACCAGCAGTTCCCTTAGATCCCTCTATACTTCCTTGAGCAGCCCATGCACTGCCATTCCAAGAATATACTTCACCGTCGTCGGTGTCTAGGTACTGATCATTTGTGTTCGATGGAGCAGTAGTCGGAACACCAGCGGCTGATTGCCATTGTGAGCCTTCGACGCCTTTTTGGCCCTTGTCTCCTGTGGCACCTTTAGTACCATCAACACCTTTTAGTCCCTTTTCTCCTGTTGCTCCTTTTGTGCCATCTATTCCTTTCTGGCCTTTATCACCAGCAGTACCTTTATCTCCAGCCGTTCCTTTTGTGCCATCAACACCTTTTAGTCCTTTATCACCTGTTGCTCCTTTTGTGCCATCAAGACCTTTCTGGCCTTTATCACCAGTCTGTCCTTTGTCTCCAGCCGTTCCTTTTGTAGCAGTACCTGTGGCGCCCTTGTCTCCGGTCTGACCCTTTGAACCTCCTGGTCCCTCTATACTTCCTTGAGCGTTCCATGTTGTTCCATTCCATGAGTAAACCTCTCCATCATCCGTATTTAAATACTGATCGCGTATGTTTACACCATTGGTTGTTGGTACTCCACTAGAAGAAGTCCATTGTGAGCCTTGAACACCCTTAGCGCCAGTTGCTCCCTTAGTACCGTCAAGACCTTTCTGGCCTTTATCACCAGTTGCACCTTTTGTTCCGTCAAGACCTTTTTGGCCCTTGTCTCCCGCTGTTCCTTTTGTTCCGTCAAGACCTTTTTGGCCCTTGTCCCCGGCGGCACCCTTAGTAGCAGTACCCGTCGCTCCTTTAGGTCCTTGAATACTACCTGTGGAAGCCCACGCTGTTCCGTTCCATTGATAGACCTCACCGTCGTCGGTATCAAGATATTGGTCATCCACGTTAGATGGGGCAGCAGTCGGAACACCAGCAGCAGAGGTCCATTGTGATCCCTCAACTCCTTTAGCACCTGTGGCACCTTTGGTTCCATCTATACCTTTTTGTCCCTTATCTCCAGTTGTTCCCTTAGTTCCGTCAAGACCTTTCTGTCCCTTATCACCAGCCGTTCCTTTGTCTCCAGTAGCACCTTTGGTTCCATCTATACCTTTATCTCCGGTTGCGCCTTTTCCACCTCCTGGTCCTTGAGGTCCTTCAATGCTTCCCTGAGCAGTCCACGCAGTCCCATTCCAAGAATAGACTTCTCCATCATCAGTATCAAGATATTGATCTCCAGAATTCACCCCATTAGTTGTAGGTGCTCCATTGGAAGAGGTCCATTGCGAACCTTGCACTCCTTTAGCGCCTGTTTGACCCTTATCGCCAGTAGCACCCTTAGTACCGTCTATTCCTTTTTGACCTTTGTCTCCGTCTATACCCTTATCTCCGGTTTGACCCTTGGTGCCATCTATTCCTTTCTGACCAGTCTCTCCTTTCTGTCCTTTAACAGCGGCTCCAGTTGCTCCCTTCGCACCCGTAGGGCCTTCTATACTTCCTTGAGCAGCCCATGCACTGCCGTTCCATTGATAAACTTCTCCGTCGTCAGTATCCAGGTACTGATCGCCTATGTTTACGCCATTAGTTGTTGGTACTCCATTGGAAGAGGTCCACTGAGAACCTTGAACACCCTTAGCACCTGTGGCGCCCTTGTCTCCATCGACTCCTTTTTGACCCTTGTCACCATCTATTCCTTTTTGACCTTTGTCACCGGTGGTGCCTTTATCCCCTGTTGCTCCTTTTGTGCCATCTATTCCTTTCTGACCAGTCTCTCCTTTCTGACCAGTTGCACCTTTGTTACCAGTCGGCCCTTCGATACTACCTTTGGATACCCACGCTGTTCCGTTCCACTGATAAACTTCTCCATCGTCGGTGTCTAAATATTGATCATCAACATTAGATGGGGCACCAGTAGGGGTGCCGGGAGCAGACTGCCATTGTGAGCCTTCGACTCCTTTAGTACCAGTAGCACCTTTGTCTCCGGTTTGTCCCTTGACTCCATCAATACCTTTTTCGCCCTTATCACCGGTGGCACCTTTATCACCAGCAGTACCCTTAGTACCATCTATTCCTTTTTGACCGGTCTGTCCTTTATCACCAGTTGCACCTTTTCCACCTCCTGGTCCTTGAGGTCCTTCTATACTACCTGTTGAGTTCCACGCTGTTCCGTTCCACTGATAGACCTCACCGTCGTCAGTATCAAGATATTGATCGTCTGTATTAGAGGGCGCAGTAGTCGGGACACCAGCGGCTGATTGCCATTGCGATCCCTCGACCCCTTTAGCACCCGCTTCGCCTTTCTGGCCCTTATCTCCAGCCGTACCCTTGGTACCATCAACGCCTTTTTGGCCTTTGTCTCCAGCAGTACCTTTCCCTCCAGTAGGTCCTTCTATACTTCCCTGGGCAACCCAAGCGTTTGATTTGAATTCATAAACCTCTCCATCATCTGTATCAAGATATTGGTCTCCTTCATTATTACCAGTAGATGTTGGTGCTCCAGGAGCAGAAGTCCATTCAGATCCTCTGACACCATTTATTCCTTTGTCACCGGTAGCGCCCTTAAGACCATCTATTCCTTTCTGACCCTTGTCTCCAGTCTGACCCTTGTCTCCAGTCTGTCCTTTATCTCCAGCGGTACCTTTTGTACCGTCTATACCCTTCTCTCCAGTAGCACCTTTTACAGAAGCACCAGCAGGTCCTTCTATATTACCTGTAGATACCCACGCTGTTCCGTTCCATTGGTACACCTCGCCGTCATCGGTGTCTAAGTATTGGTCATCTGTATTAGAAGGAGCAGTCGTTGGGACACCAGCAGCAGACTGCCACTGCGATCCCTCCACTCCTTTAGCGCCAGTAGCACCTTTAGTACCATCAACGCCTTTATCACCAGTAGCACCTTTAGTACCATCTATCCCTTTTTGACCTTTAGTACCGTCTATCCCTTTTTGACCTTTGTCACCAGTCTGCCCTTTGTCACCTGAGGCTCCTTTGTCTCCAGCGGTACCTTTTACAGAAGCGCCAGCAGGTCCCTCTATACTGCCTTGTGCATTCCACGCTGTTCCATCCCAAGAGTATATTTCACCGTCATCGGTATCCAGGTACTGATCGTCTATGTTTACGCCATTAGTTGTTGGTGCTCCATTGGAAGAGGTCCACTGAGAACCCTCAACTCCTTTCGCTCCAGTAGCACCTTTCTCTCCTTTAGCACCTTCATTTCCAGTAGCACCTTTTGTACCATCTATTCCCTTATCACCAGCAGTACCTTTTCCTCCTGTAGGGCCTTCTATACTACCTTGTGCATTCCATTGACTTCCATCCCACTGGTAAACTTCACCATCATCAGTGTCTAGATATTGATCATGTTCATTGACCCCATTAGTTGTTGGAGAGCCTGGGGCTGAGGTCCATTGAGAACCCTCTACTCCCTTGTCTCCAGTGGCTCCCTTAGTGCCATCTATTCCTTTATCTCCAGTAGCACCTTTAGTACCGTCGACTCCCTTGTCTCCAGTAGCACCTTTAGTACCGTCAGTCCCCTTATCTCCAGTGGTACCTTTAATACCAGTATCACCCTTGGATCCGGTTGCACCCTTAGTACCATCTATTCCTTTTTCGCCGGTCTGTCCTTTTTCTCCGGTAGTCCCCTTATCTCCAGTGGTACCTTTAATACCAGTATCACCCTTATCTCCGGTTGCACCCTTAGTGCCATCAATCCCTTTTTGACCAGTCTCTCCTTTTTCTCCGGCAGTTCCTTTAGTACCTTCAGTACCCTTGTCTCCTGTACTTCCTTTATCTCCTCTGTCACCTGTAGTTACAAATGACACTATTACATCATCGCTGTTTGCAAATGGATCAGCACTTGAAAAGCCCTGCTCACCTATGTCTATTGACCACCAACCTGTTTGATCAGTTAGATCACTAATACTAAACAACAGAAAGATTGAAGCATCGAGTCTCTTAGAAACCCTTACATGACCTTTAACAGCGGATGTTACAGATGATATAGTTGATAAAAAAGAATCAATGCTATTACCGTCATCATCGGTTGAGTCAATAGCCATTATAGTTGAAGTTGATTGATCTCCTCCACCCTGATTAACAACGACTATACCTGTTCCGGGATCAGCACTTACGTCTGTTGATGTACTAAATGTATAATCAAAAGTAGCACCACCAAAGTTACCTTCAGTACCCTTGGATCCTGTGTCCCCCTTAGTGCCATCAATACCTTTTTGACCGTCTACCCCTTTTTGTCCGGTTTGACCTTTATCTCCTGTTGCTCCTTTTACTCCAATCTCACCTTTCTCTCCAGTAGCGCCCTTATCACCAGAAGTGCCCTTGGTTCCATCTATCCCTTTATCACCGGTTGTTCCTTTATCTCCCGCTGTTCCTTTGTCACCGGTTGATCCTTTTACTCCGATATCACCCTTAACTCCGATTTCACCTTTATCTCCGGTAACTCCCTTATCTCCAGTAGTTCCCTTAACTCCGATTTCTCCTTTATCACCGGTAGTCCCTTTCTCACCAGTGGTACCCTTAACTCCTTGATCTCCTTTAACGCCAATCTCTCCCTTTTGACCTTTAGAACCTACCTCACCCTTCTCACCTTTGGCGCCAACAAGTTGAGTAACACTTCCGGGTGTTATTACCGCTGTTGTTTGAGGTGGTAGTGTAACGTCAAAGACGAGTCCTCCTGCTTCTATTACTATGATTTCTACTTCAGCCATTAGGGATTATTCTGAAATTTATGTTACTATGTCTTGCACTACTTCAAAGGTTCCGTAGAACCAGGTCTCAACAGTGCTTGCTGATGTAAGTGTTGATTGAAAGCCATACACATATGTACCTGCCGCAACTTGCATATTAGTCGAGGATATGGTTACTAAGAGGTTTCCATTTATATCTCCTGTTATAGAAATAAGACCATCTGCAATAACCAATGGTCCATTATCATATTCTCTAACCTCCATTTTAAATGAGTATAGAGTCAAGTCTAGTTTTACACCGTTTGATGATTTGACTACAGATTTTAAAATAAATGTATCACCACGTCGCGTACAGATATTCAACTGAGCAGCGTTGTTCATATTTAAGTTTGTCGGGTTAGGACATGAACATGGACTATTTGAGCATCCGCAAGCCATATTAGGATAGGGTTAGGTTTGTTATTACTTCTTCTTCAAGTGGAGGTCTATCTCCTTGTCTCTGGGCAATTAATTTACTCTGAGCAATTGTTTGTTTATCTATTCTAGCATCTTTGCGATCTTCAGAGGCCATTTGTTCCTGTTGCTTAACACCACTTTCGATCTGCTGCTCAACCACGCCATAGTCACCCTTCATTTGCTCAATCTGTATCTTAAAAGAATACTCAAGTTCCATGAGTTGCGCTTTTGCCTGTGTCTCTAATTGAATACGCTGTGCATCTATTTGAGCCTCAAGTTGTTTCTTTTGCATTTCAATCTGTCCAGAAACCTGTGATGACTGAGCATTTGCCTGAGATTGCATCTGCATATTTTGTGCAGCCATTTCTTGCTGCTGCTTCATACGTTTCTTTCTACGTACAATTAATAGGCGCTCTGCTTGTTCAACGTCTTTTATTTGCCTAACAGCGATAGCATCCTCAAGATCAATTTCTTTTTGAGCCAGCGCTATTTGAATGTTTTGTTCAAGATATTGCTTATCTAACTCATTCATCTCAGTTACAACCATCACTCCAAAGTTGTACATGGATAAGTTGTTAAACGAAGTGATTACCGCCATGTTTGTTTCTCCAATAGCATTTGTATACGCTTTATAGAGAATACTTTTAGGTGGAATAATCTGTAAACATCTTACAGTGTCTTCACAAACTTTTTTGTAAAGAACCATAGCAGCATTAGTAATATCATATATAGCATTATTACCCGCTGTTATTTGCTGCTGTCTAACACCCACAAGTGCGTCTCCCTTAGGTGATGTACCATCCATCACTTCATTGATGCCTGTAGCGTCTCTAATCATCCTTAGGTAGTGATTATAAACTGCGACTAACTCCTGTATGTTTCTAATAGCATTTCCTATCTCACGAACAGGAGGGTTCTGGAATCCACCTTCTGGGTTCTTGCTTCTATAATAGAAGATCCCTGTCTGCTCATAAATATCTTGAATCTCTAATGGTTGAAGTGATCCACCTCTACCTAATTGAACATTCTCTAGTCCCTCTATATCTATGATCAAACCATCCGGCTTTGCCTTGGCTATTGATTGTTGAATCTTAAGGTGACTTATCTGTAGCATATCAGCAAAACCAATAACAGAAGACACCATTGACTTAGGTATCATCCCTCTTATGTTTGTTGCTATTGCGCTGTATGAAAGGTTAGCCCGAGAAATGTCATGTACGTTCTTTGGTATGTTTTTCTTAGGCCCGTAGTTGTATAAGAAATCAGTACCGACAATGAATGTACCACCCCATACTGTAGCATTACTCATATACATTGCTTCTCTGTCATAAACAGAAGCAGTAGGAGCCTGATACTCAGTACCTTTGTAATAGAACCCAATGTTACCGAAGGAAGATGTTTTTTTCTCGTAAACAATATTATCTACAGACATGAACTCATAGTCCATTACCTCTATCTTATATTCATCAAAACCTTGACGGTATCTTGTACCAGGACGATCGTAGGTACTTCCTGTTGTTGAGAATTGAGTTGGGTTGTTGCCGTACTTATTCATTACGGTCTTAGCGATTTGCTCGTATTGCGCATCGGTAAACTGATCACCAGCAATACGTTTCAAATCCATTATTGTTATATACTTAAAGTGCCCAGCATATGTTAGATCACCAAAATTCGGATCGTCAGTATAGTTATGTACAAAGCGCTTTGGATCAACATACTCTTGTTTGATGCCATAATTAGGATCATTAGAGCGTTTAGCCACAGCCATACCAAGGGTAGCAAGGTCTTCAACACATCGACGATATATAGATTCATTAAAGTTGTTCCACTTAAGAGTCATTTCAGTAGCAATCTGGGCAGATATCTCAGCGTCGGTCTTTATGTTTGTATCAAGAAAGATCTCAGTTTCCTCTGGTGTTTCTGGTAATTTTGATGGATCTTGTTTTACATTTAAACCAAGCGACATGGCTTCTTCAATCATGTCACGGTTTTCGATACGTAATATTGTAGCGTTCTTCTTCTTGTCTTTCTCTGTTCTAGAAAGAGGATCAATAGCCTGTATCTGAGGATATGGTTCTTTAGATAAGATTTTATTTACAACAATCTTAACGAACTTAGGAACGATAGGAACTGGAGTGTAATCCAGTGTAAGTAAAGTTCCGTCTCCATTATTAGGATCTAAAGAGTTTAGTATCTGTCTGTAGATTGATGTGTCTTGAGTTCCCTGTGCATAATCTCTACAGCGTTCCATTTCGCTGTTTCTTCTGCCGTATAAGGAATTCTGATAGTCACTACCAACCCATTGAGCGAACATAGCCTTTGCGTATTGAAGGCCATAGGAAGTGCTCATCTTCTCCTCCGTGCTTGCTAATGCATCGGGAAAAGAAGATTGTCCTGTCTTATATTGATTGTCCATACTTGAGATTGCTACTTATGCAAATATACTTCTTATTATTTTCGTATAATTATCTGACCCTTCCTGAAGAACTGTTTCTTAGTGAAGTCTGATTTTGTTTCAACGGGCTTATGTCCCTGAGCAGCAAGCAATGCTAAACCGGCAGAGATAGAAAGATCATATTTTGTTCGATCATCAATCTTGAAATTTACCCAATCCTCTAAGGTTCTCTCGAAATACATTTTACCAAATTCTAAAGTGTCTTCATTTAACCCAACATGATCATGTATATATGCTTCAATTGCTTGAGCATGTGCTTGTATAACATCTTTCGAGTTGGACGGTATACCTTTTGTTTTAGTCTTTGTGCTCTGGAATTTAGAACCTAAGTGCTCTGGTCTTTCCATAAGGAAATGATCATAACCTCTTGTCTCAAAGTATCTTGCAATTCCATACTTGTTATTTTCAATCAATACAGGGTACCCGTAAAACTTTGCTGCCATTAAAACATCTTCATAAAATATTTTAGCAAGCGGGGGGCGAGATGCGTACTCAGCAACAAACATGTTCGATGGGTGTCCCATGTTGAACTTGTTGTAAAAATGACAAGCCCCCTTAGACCCTCTACCATCTACTGTTGCATCTATATCATAACTATCCACTCCGGCACATCCTATCCAGGCGTTCTCAGGTGTGGATTTATTTCTTAGATCAGCAGGAGGCATCCAGGCTATACGCCATCTACCGTTTGCATCTGGCTTAAACATTACCTCTGTATCTTTCTTTCCTCCTGTCCATACAAAGTTCCCTACAACTATAGGAGACGGATATAAGTCTTCATTGTATTCTACCTGCTCATAAATCTTTTGAACATTAAATAGAGATGCTTTGGCGCTGTCTCTAAATGCTTCGGCCTCTGAAAAGGGGAACTGACGTATTACTTCGTTAAGTTCATAAGAGTCGTTTACTAATGCCTTACGCTCATTCTTTAAATAGGTCTTAGCGCCTATAGATATAAGTTCACCGTACTCGGTATGCATAAGCGTATCTGGGTCTTCAACAACTGGTAATCCATATTTATCAAAGAATCCTTCAAGCGCATCATAACTAGGTATAAACACTGAGTATAATCCACTACGTGTTCGTCCGTTATCATTTCTTTCCATTGGATTGCTTCCATGGTATAAGTCCCTAAACTGCTTTCCTCCTCTGTCTAAAGGATTGACAGTGCTTCCAACTAATGCTTTACCGACTATTCTTCTACCGACAAGTAAACAAGTACGCTGTATCCTCCATGCTTCACGTATATCGTTTCCTTTCTCCCATTTACCTGCTTCATCAAGATAGAGTATATGTAGTTTCTCACCATCATAAGCATTGGTAGTAGTATTCTTCCAGTTAATAATAGTATTAAGTGCGTCTCCACTTGAGGATGTTTTGTTTTTCTTAGTGATCCTTTTAGATGGTTCACGAAAAGCAAGTTCCATACGTGGGTTGGTGGTACCGTCTTGAATAGGTTTAAAAAAGAATGGAAGTGATTTATATATAGGCACCACTTTCTTCATGAAGATATTTTCCTGGGCATCTGTTCCTGTCTTAGACATGATACCAAGCAACTTCTCTTTTACCTGTGTACCTTCGTTTACAAGTATAGATGCAGACATATTAGTGTATCCAGATCGACGACATTTAACGTATATCTGACCAACACATCTAGGATCTCTTATACAGGCTTCAAGATGTACGAATAGTTTCCTTTGAAAGTCGAGGAACGACGGGTAGCCAATGTCAATCTTACACCATTGCAAGAAAAAATAATGGTTCCCGGTGATATAGGTAGGTACCCCGTTGTTGTAAAACCATAATCCATCTTTACGTCTTTTAAATTCTTCACTAACATAGGGGGTATATTTCTTACGAAAAGTTTCCGGCATCTCCATCCACTCTTCCATTGATCTTATACGCTTTAAATCTTCAGGTAGTTCTTGGCGAACCCATCTTTGATCTTCTTTTTTCTTGTCGTGAAATAGAATTTTTCTTGAAGTAGGTTTTTTTGGGAACTGTATAGGCAAATCATAGTATATCTCAACATCTCCTTGTGTATTATCACGGCATATGTTGACAACGACCTCTTGTTCTACTTCTACTAAACCCGCCATCTTTGTTGTACATTAAATTAGTAGTCCCAGTAGATGCTGCTGGCTCTAATGAATACTTGATTACCTTGAGAATTGTTCTGCGAACCCTCCGGAATAATCTTGCTCTTCTTTAATTTCGCCACTTTCCTTAAGAGTCTTAATAAGTTTAAGAAGTCTTTCCCTTTCAATGATAAGTTCTTTAGCATCTACAGCGGTAATTTTAATTGCTTGAAGTTCTGCTTTTCTTTGAGAACCGCTAAGTTCTTGGTCTACAGGTTTTTGTATTTCATTGATCATATTATCAATAGCAATCTGCATTGCTTCAACAAGTCTCTGCGCTGTACTTATATTGTTATACTGTTTCGAGGACCTTGCCATAGATGTGCTTTAAGTAGACTCTGAATAATTTCTCACCATCCACATCCATTAAGTAGTCAGCATTCTTTCTGATTATTACTTTATCTCCAGGATATAGATTTAATTCCTCTAGACGATCAGAACCAAACCTTATATAACCATATTGGTTGTACTCTCTTTCTTTGTCTATCAGTTCAACAACACTACTCTGTAGTTCTTGTTCTTGTTCTGCGGGTACTAAAAACACCCATTCGCCTAGCAGTTTTATTTCACCAGTTTCCTTACTCTTATATGCATAAGCCTGGCAAGACAGTGGATCATACCCTCCTTCGTAATAAACTATATATACATCGTTGTTAGGATCAAGCCACTGACCTCTTTTAGAACTCTCTTCTAATTCATTAACACCGTCCTTAAGCACCAAGTGATTACCTCCAAGCACAACGTGATGATGAAAATACATAGTATCTCCTACGGATGCACCTGTGTCATACTTCTCTGGCACCCCTACAATTTCGCCTTCCATGGTTCTATGCTTGAACTCATCGAATCTTGTGTCTAAGAAAATTTCTTCTCCGTTGACGGTTACACTGTCCCGTGTTACACTAGGTACTTTTACCAGGAAATGTTTTAGAGGCCTCATTATAAAACTCGTAATACGTTATTTTCTGTATCCTCAAACTTTAATTTCGTAGTAGGAGCAGCGTCCCATAGATTTATTGCTAGAGCAGATCTTGTTCCTTTCGTGACCGCTGTTACCCGGTGCTCGTGGCTACCAGCATCAAAGATGATCATTCTATTATACTTCGCTTCGATGCGCTCAGGCTCCCTGTCAGGGCCATTGGAGAATATCTCTAGGTATCCACCTTCAATTTCCATTTGCAACGGATAAAACACTGTACCTATAATAGGAGAGGAAAGTTCTCCTTTTGATTTCCAAAGGTCTTCATCTTTGTCTAGGTGTAAGTTTAGGTCACATACAGATTTACCCTCACCATACTGACCAGTCCAATACTCAAACCCATCAAGAGACACAGACTCGTATATAGGATTTTCTTCCCATATATATGATATCAATCTTTTCTTTAATGTATCTGTTGGAGAATTCCACCATCCGTTCCACCAAAAGTAGGTGCCGTTTTCTGAGAAAAACTTTTCCTTGTTGAACTCAACTTCCATAAGGAGTTCGGTGTCTTTAATAAAATTGTCTATTACTATCATTCGAAGTCACAATCATGTTCAATTAATACTGGCATATCATCAACAGTCTTCCAAAGCATGACGCCTTGTTCCTTGTTGTAGATGTATACAAGATAGCGACGAATTCCATATTTAACAAAACATCTCTCGTCTAATATGATTGAGTCAATTACTGATTCACCTGCTGACTGACCTACATAGTAAGCCATTGCATCTTTCGGGTTCTGCCCGATGATGATCTTTCGAATAAGTTCCATTCCATTTAGTTTAACCAGTAGTTTATGGTTGATGAATCTGGATTATCGTCTTTGTCTTCAAAATAATCGTTATAAGATTCTACTACTGAATTTATCATTAATTCAAATTCTTCTTCTTCTACCATATGCATACCGCACATGAATTCGTACTTGTCGTTTGTGTCTAATACTTCGTCTCCTGGTATAAAAGATCCAAAGCAGTATATAGACGTGAAGTCCTCCTTGCCTCCGTAAGCGTCCATAAGGTCATCGATCTCAGAGAGTTTTAAACGGAGTTTTTTAAAGAAATCATTTCTATCACTGTCTGTCATTATAAGGTTGCGTTATCACCCATGTAATCAACCTCCAGAGATGTTTGGGTGGCATACACGTTAACACCAAGCCCATCGGCTTTACCCGTAAGTCTAACCATATAACCTGACACTCCATCCGAATAATAAAGAGCCTGGAGAGTAATTGTACTTATTTCACCTGCGTCTGCTGATGTTGTTATACTTCGAATGATTGTCCCTCCAACTTCTATATTAAAGTCAGCACCCGCTGTTAGAATCACTTGGATTGTTCCTGTTATTCTAAACCATCCTTCAATCTCGTTGATTAGAACAGCATCTCTTGGATCAGAAACTGTACCGAGAGTCAAGCCATTGAGTGGTGGACTAGCAGTGTTTACGAGTGTACCAAAATATACTGAACTCCCAGTTGCTGTAGTTGAAGTAGTCGCCGAACTGTCCTCGTATATCTCTGCGTACGAACCAATCGCGACAACCGCTGTAGTGCTCATTTGTATGGTTGCACTTTGACGAGCAAACATAATGCCTTGCGTTAACGTTCCAGCGGTTATAGAATTACCTACTGCCGTTGCTAAATCTGATTGCTCAATGTATTTATAAGCACTGGTGCTTTCGTCCCAGATCAGATACTTATCATTAGTCGCTGGCTGAGTGATTTGACTTAGTAGCGCTGGGTCTTTTAATTCAATAGTGCTACCCGTTGCAGACAGTGGGGTGTTTGCTGTGATCGATGCAGTACCAATTGGACTGGTGCTGAGGTTACGAGTAACTACAACCCCGCTACTAGACAGCATAAGAGCAGAAGTAACTGAAGTTGATGTAGAAGGTGTCCCAGATATTTTAAGAGCACCTGTGGTCTCTACTGTATCAGTGGATATTTTTAATGCTGAGTTATTACCTGCTCCATCTTGAACTACTTGTTCTGAAGAGCCTACATTGCTGTTTGCTAGTTTAAGCAAAAGGTTAAATGTATCTTTTATTTTATTTCCGCTAAGTGATGCCATATGATTATGTTTGTATGAGCAAAGATACTGATATGCCAAAAAGTACCGTAGACCGAAAGAAATTATTTCGATCGTTCTCTAAGATAGACAAAAAGTTTATTAAAGAAAACTATCTGAACAATATTACATTTCTATACAGAGACGCGAAGCACAACTATAACCTCACTAGATTAGAGGTAGACTTCATCATGTTTATTTATGACCTGGAGTTTTGGACGATTAAGTATGTCGCAGAGGCAATGAATAGAAGTGAGACTCAAATGCGCAAAGACTTTATCTGGAACATAAAGAAAAAAGGGTACATATATAAGCACTTCGATAAACTCACTCCTAGTGATAAACTAGAAGATCACATATTTAGGGATGAGACTAAGTATAATTACGCTGTACGTTATGCTTTATCACAAAAAGGTAGGCTTGTAGTAGCCAGGCTTTATAGAAAGATGCGTGGAGAAGAAGATTTTAACTTTTAGCCTTGCGTGCAGCGTCCATTGCCGGATCACTTTTACCCTTAGCGTGTGTTACAATTCTAAATGGCGCCTCTGGTGAAGCACCTTTATGAGGTTTGTAATCTCCTTTCATTAAGAAGTGACGACCACCTTCTGTCATCCAGTGGTAACCCTTTGGTGCTGAGACCTTTACAGATTTATTGCTTTTCTTTAGTTTCATTATCTGTAGTTTTTACGCATTTCATCAATTGCCTTACGGTTTTGAGAAACAAATTGTGAATCTTCTTTACCTCGTTGTTTTTTTATTTCACCTTTTGATGTGTCATATACGTACTGACCTGTCTGACTGTTTAACTTTCTTCCGTATATCTTATACAAAGGGTCAACCATCTTTGGCTGAACAGGGTCTGGATTAAGAATGTTTTTAGTTTTTAGTTTGATCAATGCTTCAAATGGATTAGAACTGCGTTTTGTCTGCATGTTCTTGATACCCATGTTAGGAGAATACTTAGAATCATAACCCTGTTTAAATCCGGTCTTAATACGATTTGGATATGCGTCCCCTTCCTTTCCGGTTGCTGAACCTCTGTACGTTCTATCTGTACTATAATCATAGTACCCAGTGTCGGACTTACCTGTACGATCTCTGGAGAACTTACCAATTACTGCATCTTGAATCTCTCCAAGGTTACCGTCTGGATCACTAACCTCTCCATCCTTCCCATCAAAAAATTTAGAGTCCGAAGTATAAGTACCTGAAGTAGTAGTCGTGTCACCTGTCGCTAAACGGAATCTTTTCTTCATAGGTTTGATACTTATTTATTTGACGACCTACCTGCGGCGGCTTTTGCAGCCATCCCTGCTTTGCCATATTTTTTTACACCAATTGAATATGCTATAGCGTCAGCGGATTCTTTACTCTTGCCAGACTTTTGAATAGAAGAACTTAATTTATTGAACGCTCCACCAGTCTTGTAACTTTTAATACGTCCCTGTGGGAGTTTCTGTGCATCTACACCTCTAACCTTTAGTTTTTCTTTGACAGCATTCTTAGGCATCTTAACAAGTTCGCCAGATTCCTTATAATAAAGTTTGCCATCCTTGACCTCGTACATGTCAGGATTAAAAATCTCTTCAGCAACACCTTGATTAGTATACTTACTTAAACCTAGTTTGTCATTAAGCGCTCGTCTGAATTTCTTTGGCTCACCCATTGTTAGCGACCTAACTTAGATAACACTGCATTGGCATGCTTCTCAATCTGGGCCTCTGTAGCGCCGTCCTTACGCATCTGCTCAACCTCGCGGTCTACTTGGTTTTTGAGTTTTACATATGCTCTCTCACCTGCCGCTTCTTTTCTTTCTTCCTCTGTAGGATACTTGTATCCCTTAGGTTTTGGTGGTCCAAATACTTTGGGTTTTTTTTGCGGTGGGTTCTGCCCACCTACTCTGTATTTCTTCATTGTCTTGTTATTTCAAAAATAATATCATCAGACCTGTTACTCATTTTACTAAAGTCAAAGGTACAAAATTCCACTGCAAGTTCTGGATCTATAGCATTGCGCAGTGACTCTATATGTCTAATGTCCTGTATATCCTCAATAATCATCTTGCCACCTGGCTTGACCTTACATAGATAGTTCTTTATACAATAAACCTGAGAGGGTAAACTATGGGGGCCATCATCTATAATATAATCATAGGTATCATCTTCAAAGGAATCAACAGTGCTATCTATATACCCATCTAGGATATATAATTTTGCACGAGGGTACGCTGTATCTCCAGCCATCTCATGGAAGTTTGTAATGGTTTCTTCCCATATGTCCACACCTTCTATAATAGCATTGGTAAACCACTTATGCCACAACATAATGCTACCGCCAGACATCACACCCAACTCCAATATATTACTTACTCCCTCTCGGTCTGTGAATTCTTTGCTGTAATAGTTTTGGATATAAGAATGATGACTCCCCTTGTCAGTCAACATGCTGCCACGAGGATCTGGGTGGACCAACTCTGCTCTGTATATCTTCTCTAACTCTGATTTTGCCATACACAAATATAGTATCTTTGTCTTCTATGGAACTACGTGTAATAAGAATGTACAGTCAAGACGATTTTACTATCGGGGCATTGTATTTAGAGAATGAGAACGGCAGAGAGTTTCTCTGTTTTACCCTTGAAGACGAACACCGTGATAAGAAGGTAAAAGGGGAGACAAGAATACCTAAGGGCAAATATCAAGTCACACTTAGAACAGTGGGAGGGTTTGATAAAAGATACGAGGGTAAGTTTCCTAAAATGCATAAAGGGATGTTATGGGTTAGAGATGTGCCAGGATTCGAATACATACTAATACACATTGGGAACACTGACGAGAATACAGCAGGCTGTTTACTTGTTGGAGATTCCGCAGACATGAAGGGGATGATAGGAAGAAGTACAAACGCATACAAGAACATATACCCACGGATATCCAATGAGTTACTTAAGGATAATGAGGTGTGGATCACTTACGAGGACTTTGCTTGATTGAGTGTTTTATCCTATTGACTTTGTCCTTTTTTTACTGTAACTTTGGCCTGAGCAGGAAGAAGGTACTTATGAGCATTAACATTTGATTCTTTAGCATCGCGACAAGAAGAATCACAAGTGGTTATCGAAACACTTGATTCAACTAAACTTACTTCCCTCAATCGACAGCCTCCGTATCAGGGCACCCCTTTTGTAAAAAATTTCACAAACGAGTATTCTATTTACAGAGGTAATAGTTACCCATCGTTACGCGATAGGTAGCGTATTTACAGCGTGTTCTAGCGCATGCATTTTGGTTGACAAAGCATTCTGTTGACGCGCTTTTTCTAGTGCGTTACATCCAAGAAAATCATTGAGTAATATTCAGGACGGGGATTATGTATATATGTACACGCCCGCACAAGGAAACCGAAACGGATCTCCAGACCCCACGGGGGCATTAACGCGCGCTAATTCTTCCAGAATTCTGGCGTTTTACGTCGTCGTCACGGGCTCTCCCTTCGGGAGGGTCTTGGTCAGCGGTACCCCACAGCCAAACCAGTTCAGCATCCCCCTTGAAAAGGGGGCGGGAACAATCACCCCCCGAAACCTAGGCACATCATACAGGCCATGTGTTAACCCTTACCAAGGGTGGCGCATACATACAGGCCGTGGTTATCATCGTGCACTCGTTGCTACGTAGTAGCCGATTCTATTTCCGAGGCCAATCAGAGGAGCCTTGCACGTACTTCGTGCGCATAATGTACGCTCCAAGTATTAACTTTTCATTAACACTTTTCCGGGAAATGTCACCATAGATTTGCATCGAACCAAAACGAAAACGACGATGAGTCAACACAACACAACCCCCGTGAAACTGCTGAAAGCAGTGCAAAACAAGATCGATAAGGCTTTAGCCTTGATTGAAATGGCTAAGGAGTACGATGTCGATACACCTTCAACGTATGATGGGAGCACGATGGAATCGTACATAGATATCACAGATATCAGGGTAAAGGGCAAATATGTTTATATCGAAGAAGCAGAGCATGGTATCCATGCATATGGCTTTGCCAAGCGCTACAATACGAATAAGGTAGGTGATTGGGATGCAGATGGATTGGCAGATTGTAAGTATCATTTGAACCTTATATGTAGAACATATAGAAAAGCGATCAAGGCCAACTTTAAGGCACGGAATTACTACCCTACTAATGTAACACTTTAAACTACGTTTATTATGCGAATTTATTCAAACATTGACCAAGCGAACTTCCATGCATTCTACGAGTTCTTTCAGAACCGCAAACATGCAGTTGCATTAGACCTATTCCATAGGTTTTATCGTGACCTAGACCATGAGCAGAAACATGTCGTAATGGCGTCCGTCGAAGCGGAAATGTTCAAGGGTATATAAATCATTAACCATCCCCTAAAGGGGAGCAAATCAAATTCTATGAAAAGTTCAGTTAATTTTTACGATTTCAGCAATGCACTTAGTGGCCACTTCAGTTATGACGCTATGTTAGCGCTATTTGATTACTACGAGGAAATGGAGGAGGACATGGGGCAGGAGATTGCCTTCGATCCCGTAGCAATACGCTGTGACTGGTCGGAGTACGTAAGCCTAAAGGCCGTGCAGGACGATTACCCAAGCATAGGCATTGAGAGCGTGGAGGACATCATGGACTACGGAAGCGTAGTTGTTTTGCCAAACGATAACTGGAGAGACTTCCTTAAGGAATTCCCGCAGTATTACGGCGAAGACTTTTGCAGTGCCGGTCTACTGGTCACCCAGTTCTAAGCAAGGGCATAAGGGTATAGCATGGAGCGCCGAAAGGTGAAGGATCGTTACCTTCTATATCCCCTAATTTAAAACCAGTTTCTATGAAAAAAGGTGTTAAGGTAGCATGGCAGTACATGCTCAAAGGCGAACTTGTAACGGGTTCGATGCAGGTCAGCGAAGGCGCTGATGGTGTAGGTCATGTCGTGGTCAGAGACTGCGAAGGCGATCCGATCAACGGGTCTTGTGAGTATTCAGCCCTTGACGAGGGTATTCTTGGGGAGTTGTGACCGAGTTGGAAAGACTCAAAAAGGCGCATTGCATTATGCGATCTGAGGCCATGCATAACGAGGATGAGCGGCGCTGCGCTATGGCGCTGCTTATCCAAGTGCATAGCAAGTACGGCACAACAAGCGTAGTAGCGATACGAGAGATTCTAAGGTAAGTACCCTAAAGGGTAATAAATTAATTTAACGGCTTTAACATTTCATTAACGCAATACTTGGAAATATCGCCATTTATTTGCACCAACAATATGAATTAATAAACGAATAGATTATGAATGCAAGACAATTGATTGATGGGCTTACCCATATAGCAAAGGACAATGGAGTTAATTTAGAAAACTTACAAGTAAACTATAGGTATGATTTTGATTCAGATGTAGTTGAAAATGCTAGTTTTTTATTTTCTATTGGATTATCAGGAAAAACGGACTTACATAAAGTAGACTTTGTCTTTAAAGATTTGTTTGATGAAGTGAATAATAACAGGCTAGAGAGCGTAGTCTTAACAACCCTATCCGATGAAAACTAATTTCCTAAGCCTACACGAGATAGGCATGACCAAGGCAATGATCAGAAAACAGATCGACAGATTCGTTGATGAGATCAGCGTGGATGACGAGAGGATGGAGCAGGTCATGGATGCGTTAACGCTGTTAAACCAGCACGAAGACAAGTACACGGCAACGGAGGCGGAAAACCTGCTCTCATGGTACATAACGTCACACGATGAATGTGTTGATGAAAACCAAGAGGGTTTTACCGGGCTTGAAGTTTACAGAGTAAAGAAGAAGATCGAAGGATACGATAAGGCCATGGATGCTATAGAGTGCATTCGAGGCGAGTGGATGAGCGGAGTTCATGGGTATTCACTGGAGCATGATACGTATGAATCTTCAGTGCGAATTTAAACGATAATTATATGGAACCGATACAGATTTGGAATGACTTTTTTAAGTGCCATCAAGATGAAAGGGCACATAACATGTTTGGTGTTTACTACTTCGAATGCAATGAGCACGAGCAGTTTATGGTACTGCATTCGGTAGATAACATGTATAGGCATTATATTGAGACGCAACATTAAGATCATGTAAGGGCTATGTCCTAGGGCACCGTAACAAGGCGAAAGGTTTTGGTTTGGTTTACGCTGTTGTTCTTATAGATTCACGATCTATGGTGCCCTCTAAAGAGAAAAGTTTTTTATTCGCTTTAACATTTCATTAACGCATTATCTAAAATTGTCGCCGTTTGTTTGTGGCATAAATTATCGCTCTATGAAAAATCGGATTGTTTGGAAAGAAGGTGAAAACATCTTCGTAGTACGTAAGGGGAAGACATCTAATGATAAGATATCAGATGGTAAGCCCTTAGTACAGACGTACACATTTAGCGAAAAGCAATGGGTATTGGCGAGTACATCGAAAGGCTTTGGCATGAAGAAGTTTTTCGCATTAGATGGCAGTAACTGCTTAGATTGTCCGTACTCGGGAAACCAAGGTAAAGGCGGATGCTATACCCATAAGTTTAACCAGTACGTCGGCTTTTTGTCCATGCTCAGAAGTATAAGCATAGAAGACCTTACACCTTTGGATCGTGACAAACAACATGAGATCATAAAAATGTCATTCAATACATACGTAAGGTTTGGTACATATGGTGAACCATCGCTGTTGCCTATTTCATTGATCAACGGCATATCATATGTTGCAGATGGATGGACTGGTTATACTCACCAATGGGAGAAAAAATGGGCTAATGAATATAACAAATGGTTTATGGCATCTACTCATGATGCGAAGGAACAACGCAAAGCCCGTACGATTGGCTTTAGAAGTTTTATTGCTACAACAATAGGAACGGAGAAGGCCGTAAGTTGCCCTGCATCTAAAGAGATGGACTACAAAAGTAACTGCGCCAAATGTGGGCTATGTAGTGGCATGTTAGGCAAGGGAACGAAGGACATTAAGATTCTAGAACACTAATTTAAACTAACATGGATGGTATTAACACTAAAATTTATAATTTATGCTAAATCAAAACGACCCGTCATTTATGGCAGAGCAAAATGAATTCTATTCCGACAAGTGCGGGTATTGTATGGAGTACGTTGGTCATGACGACGAATGTACGAACACGTTCTGCGATGGATATGATATAGAAACAAATATTTAATGCTTATGGATACGAAAACTTATTGTGTTGCACACACATCAAACATGCAAGAAGACAATTACTTGTACGCTTTGGAATCAATGGAAGAAGCGCAGAAGGTGTTTAAAGGGGTGGTAACCCACATGAAGGAATACGCTACGGAAACATTAGAGGAGAGCGAAAAATCGTTTTATTGTGAAACGGACGAAACATACGAACGATGTACAATATTCGTAATCGAGAAGCGAAGCCGAGCGAACGGCGCAATGGGAATATCTATGTAGGTACTCCTATGTACTTGGGGCATCATGTCAAGACAATTGGTTTGGTTCATGTTGTTGACTCAGTAGGTTCGTGGCCTACGATGCCCCCTAATTTAATTAATGCTTATGGAGGATACAAAGGTGTACGTTAAAAGCGTAAGGTATTTTGAAACACGGAGAGGTTTAGGATACCAATGTAAAACCAATCACGGATTTGAGATTTGGAATGATGGAAGCGGGGGAAGTACCTACATAGATGGTGCGGGGGTAATGCCTAACAGCATTGTATACGAGATGTTACGAAAGCAATTCCCCGATGCGGACTTACATAGTTACGATATTGAAGAAGCCTTAGAAGGTTTAATTAATGAATATGAATCAGTTAAATAAAATGGATGACATTATGATGGACGAATTTGTTACCTTTTGCAAGGAGAGTTGTGAACAACACCCACATTTTAGCGAAACGATCATGGACTATTTCGATTTAGCCATGGATGAGATGGAGCAAGGAGGATCTCAACAACACGAGATCGAACTTGCCGTTAATGATATACAAAGTGTATGTGGATTATGAACGAGCAATTAAGATTGATTAAAGAGATCACCTACAACGTACAGAATGCTTTAGACACTGCGGAATTGTTACACCATAGTTTTGAGGTACACAAACTGCGTATTGCTATAGAGAAGTTAGCGCTGTTAGAAGTAGATGTGAAGACTGATGTAACTATTGTTGAATTATGCATGAGGGATTTATCCTATGCAGGAATAGAAAAATAATAACTATGATTAATAAAGACTTTGAACCCAAACGTAAACCTTCTATGCTTGTGGAGGCTGTAGCGTGGTTCTTTTTATACGCACCAATATTCACTTTCTTCTATTGCATTGTGCAGGGGATTAAATACTTGACTGGATCATGATACGTAAATACAGACACATAAGGAATACACAGAGGTTTATAGATATGTTGTTTATAGATCAGATCAATCTCACTATAGTTGCCAGTCGATTCGGATGGTCAGATGAGATACAGAATGAACTAACTAATTCAGCGCTGTTGATTCGTAAGTATCAACGTAGGCTAAGATTAATACGTATGTAATGGGGGAGTTTCAATTATACAAAAAGGTAGAGGGCATGAAGTATCCTCAAGAGGACTTGAATATTGAGCGTCATTGGCAACACATGATAACTTATGCGCTTCGTAAATACCAAAGCCCTAGGGAGGCATCAAAGCATCTAGGTATTACAGCGAGGACTGTGTTTAGACTCATCAAGAGATACGATATTGATTGGAAAACACCAGACCTACAAGAACTTCCAGAGATAGAACTTTATGATCAATAAAAAACATATGAAAACTAATTATTTTTACGAGGTGCCGTGTACATATATATACGAGGTAGAGGCAAACTCAGAAGAGGAGGCAAGGAAACTGTTGATAATAGATGGAGGTACCAAGATAAAGGGTGTTGCATCTGTATTTCAAGACGCATATCTAAATGCCAAGTTTATTGGGCAGGAAGAGATCGCTATAGTTTACCCATTTGAAAGAGGTGATACATATTATACAATCGAACAGACTGGAGCAGGGTATGAGGCTTGTGAATCTGTATGGGATGACGTAAGCGAGGCTCTGTATGACATGGATCCTGAGTCAGTGTACTTCAAGAGTAAGGGAAATGCTTGGAAAGGTGTAAGACTTATAAATTCAATCGAGAAGTTCGACAAGTATTATGATAGATCAGAGGATTTTATTGCTTATGAAAGAGGTAGACAGCAACATAACGCTATTAGACTTCTTGCTGATGAATTAAATGAAGCAGGGTCTAATATAATTAACAAATACCTTGTCTATTAACATTATATTGTTTATTATTGTATCAAACAAATTTACATATGAGTAATACATACCAGTTTAAAACAACAAACATCAAAGGGAAGCAATACGTTGAGGTAAATCAACGTGTTAAAGCATTCAGACTATTAAGTGAGTACAGCGGGTACACTCTTCGTACTGATGTAATACAGTTAGATCCCGAGTCTTGTGTAATTCAAGCAACCATACGGGATAAAAATGAAGTCATTGTCGCTCAAGGCATGGCTCAAGAAGATAAGAGTTCTTCACGTATCAATCAAACATCTTACATAGAGAATTGTGAAACATCCGCCATAGGTAGAGCACTTGGGTTCCTAGGTATAGGTATAGAGACATCCATAGCAACGGCCGATGAAGTAGGTATGGCAATCGCTAAACAAGATGCTCCAGTACCTAAGGAAAGCCTTAATGAGATATTCAAAAGTAGTGTTGAGTATATCAAAGGAGGTTCCAACAAACCACAACGTGCAGAAAGACTGTCTCAGATTAAGACAAAGTACGGGAGTACATTGACTAAGAGTCAGTTAGAAAAACTAGACAAGTTATTATGACTGATCAATGGTTTCAATCCTTAGTCGATAAGACTGGAAAGAAGTATCTCTCTTACTCCTCTATTAAGTTAGCACTTCAAGACATAGCGCTGTTTGAGTTATACATGCAGGGTAAACTAAAGAAGACATCCCAAGCCTTAACATTCGGTAGCGCTTATGATTGCTTATTGTTTACACCCGAGTTGTTTGATGATCAATTCCACGTACTGGATGATAAGCAGATTATACTTGAGGTAGGCGGCAAGAATCCACGTGTAACCAAAAGGTATAAAGAATGGAGAGATGCTGAGATTGAAAGTGTAGGTAATAAAGAACTAGTTACCGAAGCAGATTACACTCAGTGTATAGACATGATCACAAGACTTGATGATAGTGGCGTACGTTCAATATACTTAGAGGGTAAATTTCAAGTAGAGTTTCTTCAAGAGATAGACTTTGATGGCATAAAGGTGCCAGTACGTGGGTTCTTAGATACTCTAGGAGATGGATTCATTTCAGATTCAAAATCATCACGAAGCATTAAGGGATTCTCAAGAGATGTGATCGCTTATGGCTACGATATTCAAGCATACATATACTCTCAAGCCTTTGGGCTTAAGGATTTTTACTGGGTAGTACAAGAAAAGTCTTACCCGTATTTGCCAGCAGTATATAAAGCATCCGAAGAAACCCTGGACTTCGGTAAAAAGAAGGTTGCTCGGGCACTCAACATAATCAAATCGCATTATGAAGAAAGCAAGACAGCCAGTCATTTTTTTATTTCAGGGGAAATTTAATCTTAATTGATATGGATCAAGAAAAGAAGGACATCTACATTGGATTTGTAGGTGACAAGAAAGAGTACGACAGCGGTGTCGTGAAGTATGACATCTCTTTTAAAGAGGCTCAACTAGAAGAGTTGAAGAAGTATGTTACCCAATCGGGTAATGTAAACATGGACTTTGTTATTAAGTCGGATGGCAATGCATTCTTATCGACGTTCAACCCAAGAGCGCCGAAGAATCAGATGTATGCTAAGAACGAGCAGAACACAACAGTTGCGGCAGCAGATGCGGCCAAGGCAGGTGCTGATCTACCGTTTTAATTAATTAAGAAAGTGGGGTGTCCTTTGATGGCTTTGAGCGCTGTTAATTAAAGGCGCCCCCTTTTTTAAACTAACACTATTAATATGGCAGGTAATTTCGGTGACGTAAGTCAAAGTAGTAACAGAGTCCTAGACAAAGGACCTAAGAGGTATACTATTACTTTTAATAAGAGAAAAAAAAGATGGCAACTAAAAAAAAGAAACTCAATAGTGTTCAGCGCTACGGAGAAAAAGGACGTGGATTTTTGGTACAAGGAAGTGATCAGCAAGAATTGTCTAATATTTTAAAGGACACAAAATACTTTGTTGAAATAGGTAGTTGTGACTTTGATACTTTAAACGATCAACTGGCTACGAAAGGATGGAGCGGAGTTGTTGTTGAACCAATCAAAAAATACTTAGACAATCTAACGAAGAGACCTAATGTGACGTACATAAATTGCGCTGTTGACTTTAAGAGAGGTCAGCGTAACATGGATGTGTTTAAAGATGAGTACGTAAACGAAGACAAGGACTTTGCAGGGATGACTTCTTTTAGTGAGAGAATACTTCCAGTGAATGTCAATAAGGTAGTCAAGCAGATGATACCTACCATTACATATAACGATGTCCTATCCATGAGTAAGGTGCCATGTATAGATTATCTGAAAATTGATACAGAAGGTAACGATTTAGTTATACTTAAGACCATTGACTTTAACACACCACAGCGCCCTCGTTTTATTAAGACTGAGCACAAGTACTGTGACAGTATAGCGATGCGTGAGTTACTGGAAAGCAACGGATATCTTGTTTACTCAGAGAGCAGTGACATGTACGCAATAGATAGATTGTGATGAGTCAGATGAAACAATTCCTACGCATTGCAAACGCAAGATTAAAAAAGATATACAAGAACAAAGAACAGAGAAGAGCATGGGCTTCTAAGATGTATGTTCGATGGCTTGACAGAAAGAATTAGTTAATACAAGACAAGAGGAATCTTTACTAATTTTAATTAATAAGGGGTTTATGTTTTACGCACAGCGACATGCTATCCCGGGATAGGTGATCGTTACCCGTTCCTTTTGTTAAGTAGGAATGCATTGGAAGAAGCAGGTTATCTTAAACTAATCCCTTGTAGGGAAACACTTTAGGTTAAATACGCCCTGACTTCTCCCGTGCTTCTCCAAATATATAAGCGAGGTGGATGTACTAATATTATTAGTCTTTACTTGGGGAAGTATCCACCTTGCTTTTAACCTTTAACACCAAAGAGAGATGATAGCAATCGTAATTATACTAATCATGGCGGTAACTCTTATAAGAAGAGAGTACTTAATGATCAGAGATATAAAAAGAAAAACAAATCGTTACAAAAAGAATTAAGCCATATGAAAAAATGTAAGTCCGTTAGCAGAAGCGGGATGTGTAAAGAAGTACAGGTTTATGTGGACAGAAGATTAGAGTTGTTGAGTTTACTCCATGCTTCTGATGGCACAAAGAGTAAGCATGATCCAGGAGATAAACTTTCATCACTAGTAGGGGGATTGCTAAAAGAGATAGAAGAAGTTGCTCCAAATTATTACAAGCAAATAAAGATAGACTGAAATGAAAAGAGCAATAGATTACTATACAGTATTAAAGGCTGAGAATGAAAACATAATTAATATTGCATTAAAAGTGTTTTGTGATTTAAATAATATTCATGACCCATCTGTATTAAAAAATAAGGGTAGACAAAGACTACACGTAGATACAAGAACTCTTGTGTGGTGTTTCCTAAGGGCCAATACATCAATGGGCACCATAAGTCTTGCTAGGTTATTCAATAGAGATCACACTACGTTTTTACATTCACAAAAATCACACTTAAGAAATTTAGAGATTTTTAAAGGCGATAGGTATGTGAATCCTGAATACGCTAGGAAGTGGGAAGAAGGTATTCAAAACATAGCAACCATCGTTAAGAAGGAAGGTGTGGATGCAGGTAAATTAAGATACAAACTTGTTATCTACGCGGATTCTCCAATAAACTTCAAGAACCACGTCGTAGTAAACGTATGCGATCTACAGAACTTAGTTCAGCAGGATCTACAAGATTGGCAAAACGAAATACTAGCAAGAGAATTAAAAGTTGTAATCGATAGACTGGCTGAGATATGAGTCAAGGTCAAGACATCTTCTACTATGTAGTAAATGTTATTTACCAAAGAAAGATCGGGAAAAAAATGTATCCGCTTAAAGGATACGAACTTACATGCGTTAGTAGAGCAAAGAACATGAGGGACTTAAACAAAGATAATAATACTTTGTATTTTTTGGAGAAACAGATGTCAACCAATGCTAAGAAACTTAACTTCCGTGTCTCTAAAATTCTTTCTCAAAAGAAAATAGGGCATTCATTATTCCACAAAGAAAGTACATACACTGATGAGTTCAAATGATACGATTACAATATTCTCTTCGATCACAAATATCGATGACCCACATTATATAACCTTAGACAAAGCATTAGATAGAATCAGAGAGGGTAAGTCAAAGCCCAAGGTGGATGAAGTTAGGGCTGGAGACAGCGCTGTTAAAAAGACTTTGCCAGTTGCTTTGTTCTCAGGGGTATTCACTGGAAGAAGAGACAATGATATCAAGGGACATAGTGGTTATATTATATTAGACTTTGATCATATAGATGTTGAGGACTATAAGTCTTTACTGGGGACTGATGACAATATACGTGCTTGTTGGACATCACCTAGTGGGGATGGATTAAAAGCACTAGTCAAGGTATCCAATAGTGAAAGACATAGAGATCATTTCAGAGCACTTCAATCATACTTTGAACGAACGTATGGACTAGAGGTAGATCCTTCAGGTATCAACGTCTCACGTGCGTGCTTCGAGAGTTATGATCCCGACCTTATAAGTAACGATGGCTCCAAGGTATTTGGTGCTATGCTTTCTGAGAACACTCAGCATCAAGAAGTTCTTGAAAGAAAATCTTATACTGACTACGATAAAATAGATATTGTAGCACGAATGATACGTAAGGCTCCCGACGGAGAGAAGCATACAACTCTTCTTAGAGCGGCTATCTTATGTGGTGGGTACATATCTGCCGGAAGGATGGAAGAGGACGAAGCGATGCGCGTTATGCTTCGTGAGTTACAGTTACGTGACACAGTTGATGATCTTGAACTCGCGAAGAAGACAATTATAGATGGTGTGCACCAAGGTAAGTCTATGCCTATTCGTGAAATCATTGACGATGAGAATACAATACGTAGGGAGATGCGTGTCCTGGATGGTGACATGTCCTTTATCTCTTCAGATGATAGTGACTTAGACTGGATAAATAAGTTTGCTAATGGACAGATAGAGAAAGGACTAAGCACTGGGTTGCCCGAGTTGGATAACTTCTATTTATTTAAGAAAGAGTTTTGCATTATTAACGGGCATAGCAATGTGGGTAAAACTACTATGGCGCTGTATCTTATGGTGGCTGCTTCAGTAAATCATGGATGGCGTTGGATTATATACTCATCTGAGAATCGTACTGCTGCGGTGAAGATGCGATTAATGGAATTTATAGTTGATATTAAAATAAATGACATGCACTATGAAGAAAGAATTGCTGCGTTTAAATGGGTGAACAAACACTTTACGATCATTAGTAATAAGCAGGTGTATTCTTATACTGACCTACTTGTATTTGCTGAGAAACTTATTAGACAAGAAAAATACGAGGGACTATTTATAGATCCATATAACTCCTTGAAGATGACAATGTCAAAAAACACACAAGTATCTTCTCATGAGTATCATTACGAGGCGGCTTCAGAGATGCTAACCTTTAGTGTAAAGCACAATATGGCAGTGTGGTTAAACACTCACTCTATTACTGAGGCTCAAAGAACTAAGGGGCCTGACGGACAATCTATTGCTCCCTCTGCTGCAATGACTGAAGGCGGTGGTAAGTTTGTAAACCGTGCCGATGTTTTCCTGACATTCCATAGAAAGGTGTCTTCAGGAGACTATGATCTAAGAAGAAGAACAGAGATTCACGTACGTAAGCAACGTAATCAAGAGACCGGAGGTCAGCCTACTCCATGGGACGAGCCAATTATATTGGAGATCAACAGCACAAAGACCGGATTCAGTGGGCTTGCTACTGGTAATAAATGTTTCAAAGCCGCTGCATATAATGTTGCATTATTGGATTTATAGTATTATATTAAGGCATGAAGGATTACGAAGAAATTGTACTACAACTTCCTAAGCCACCGTCACTTAATAAATTCTATAGTGGACGTCACTTTGCTATACGTCAGAAGTATAAAAAAGAATATTGGGAGGCAATAGCAGAGGTAATGGAGGGCATGGATAAGTTTCATATGGATAAGATGGAACTACATGTACGATACAATTGCAGGTTCGATGTTGACAATGCTATATGTTGTAGCAAATTCTTAGCAGATTATCTTCGTAATCACAGTTATATTATGGACGACAGTCCTAAGTTCTTTACTAAGCAATCAACTCAATATGATCCAACGGTAGAGAAAGATAAGTTTGTTGCAACAATAAAGGGCTATGGATACAAAATCACTGAGTAAAATCTACTTCCTAGCAACCAGTCGAATGCACGATGCATCTACTGAGTTGTACGAGAGTCTACATGACTCCTCAGGAAACCCACGTTCAGATGCTGAACGATTACACAATACAATTAGAAAGTATAAACGAGATATTGATTCAGAGTTTGATATGATTCGCTCTGTGTTACTAGAGTTCTATGATGACACTGATTTATCTTGATGGATTAAACGGTATTAATTATCACAGATTAATGACTCCGTTTTTAAGACTTAAAGCAGAAGAAGGATTGGAGATTCATTTCTTTGAGGACTTTAACGAGTTGAAAGACTGGGATTTATCTACGGTAAAAAACCTTGTAGTCTCAAGAAGGTGTAGTGTATCTAATCATAAGGAATTCAAGAAGTACTTAGTAGACAATGACATTAAGTTAATTCTAGATAATGACGACTACTGGAATCTTCCTAAGCATAATCCAGCACACGATTACTACAAGAATGTAGAAGGTCCAAACATCAAGGCAACAATTAAGATTGCTGATGAGATATGGTCCCCCTCTAAATACCTTATTAAGATAATGAGGAAGATCAACAGCAAGCCTATCTATAGGCTTATCCCTAACACTATATACGAGAATGAAAAACAATGGGCGGATCCACAGAAGGATGCAAGCCCAGAGTTAAAGGTTAGATTTGGATACGTAGGTGCTAATGGTCATCAAAAAGATTTAGATCGTATGGGTATGACCTTTGAGGATCATGAGTTGTACTCTATGAATCTTATGGATTACCCAGAAAGATTAAAGGCTAAGTATAGAATGAATCCCGTAGACATTACACAGTATGCGCATCTATATAAGTACTTTGATGTATCGCTGTCTCCATTAGAGAACACTATATTCAATCGATGTAAGTCAGAACTAAAGGTCGTTGAGGCAGGGTATACGAAGACAGCGATCATCGCTAGTGCAGAGAGTCCATACAAAGAGCACATAATACATAATGAAACCGGTATACTGTGCAAGACAAGGGCAGACTGGAGAAGGGAAGTCAAAGCAATGACGTTACCTAAGGCTTGGAGACTAGCCAACAATCTGTATGAGTATGTGAAAGAGCACTACGATCTATCTACTATAAACAAAGAAAGACTAAAAGGATTGTCGTGATAAAACTCCCTATACCATCTTACCTAAAGGAATACTCCAATGACTTAACTCTGAAAAGAATTGAGGCAAATAAAATAAGATACGAGGGCACACAGAAACAGAGAACTGGGATAAAGAAATCTGTTCTACTAGGAGAGATATCCAGGGAGTATTATACAGAGTACTTAGGGATACTAGGTGAGTTGCTTGTAAGACATTACTATGAAGTAACTCCAGAGTATTCTAGATACACAGTGTCTACGCTGTTGAAGCAAACCAAGGACGTTACAGATGATCCTGACATACACGTAATAAAAAACAAAGAGACACAAAGAGTAAGTATAAAGACTTGTGAGAATTCGTTTAAAGCAAACAAGTATGCAATGGATAAAGAGTCTTCTGATATCGTTGTGTTTATACTGTTCACTTCGCCTGAAGATTACGTTGTAGGCAATTTCAAGCCCGATGAAGTAAGGTCCTGGAAGGTAAGATACGCATACTCACCATATTACGAATCCAAACCTTAATCAAGGTATTTTGTATCTTCGCTGTTCCCTCAATTTCGAGGGCTACAAACATTTTTATATATCATTATGGAAGACTTTGAATCATTCGTATCGGAACTTGAATCCGCTGAACAACCCGTGTGTGGCATCTCTAATCAAGAGGACTGTGAAGCCTGCGGATCCTGAGTAAGGATAAGGAATCTAAAGAATGTGATGCTTACGTAAAAAGCGCGCAAGAAGTAGAAGTAATAGCAGATAAAAAGCAAACTTGTATACCTTGTTGTACCAATTGTCGCTGTCCCTCATAACGAGGGATGGCACAGGGACTTCTATCACCTGTATGATTGTATCTGATTCACAAGTAGCATCTATCATGATAGTGTCAAACGCTCGAACTATCTTAACTTTAAGTCTATCCTTTGTAATAGTAATGGTGTCACGCTGTTGAAGTGTTACAGTGTCACGCACTGATACCGGAGCAGTTACAATCGTATCCGTAACAACAACCGTTTTCACTTCTAGTATACTCGGATCTTTCTTTATGGCTTTTTTCAGGTGCCACTGGGCGCCGCAACTCGTCAATAATGCGCTCAGTATTAAGAGATATACGTAGTGGTGTAACTTTTTCATGCATTTTATTATCTTCTTGGAAACATTTTAACTTCTTCAGTAACCTTACTGTCGGTATCTCTTATTATGAACCCACTATTTATTAGGTCTAAGATAATAATAATCCATCTCATTGCTAACGGAATTGATAATTAATACCTGCTCTCAGGTTAAAGATCTCTCTACCCCAATAGTTCATATACTCTGCTTCCGCAAACAACCCTAGTTTTTTACCAACCTTCCATCCTAAGACAACACCTCCGGTATAATCAGTCCAATGATTATTGCCTTGTACAAATTGAGAGTAACTAAATTGAGGATCACCTATGACTTGCACATGGTAAGGAAGTATACTTCCCCAGGCATGAATCCAAAAGTTATCTTCGTAATGATAGTAATCTAAGCCTGCTATCGCTGACAAAGATCCAAGTATACCTACCTCACTTAATCTTGCAGCATTGAAATCATTGACTAAAGACCCGTAGATGTACTGTCTGAAATCTTTATCGGTATCAGCAACACGTTCTCCTTCGCTGTTCTCCCACCACCAGTCTTGATTGTCAATCTCATCATCGTTATCGTAATCTATTCCGTAGTAGTTGTCAACGTAACCATAGTCATGAGCGAGATCCCACCATGCTTTTTGCTCCAGATATACTGCAATTGGATTATATCCATACGCTTGATGTTGACGTCCAGCAATACCAACACTAAAATCTAATTCACCTACGTGTAGTCTTGCTCTAGACTCTACTTGTGTGTACTCAAGTTTTACTAAACCCTGATTGTAGAACTCTCCTTTTATTATGAAGTACTTAGCAAGGTATCTAAGGAAGTATCTCTGGTTGGTATATCCTCTACCCTGCTGACGACCTAAATCGTATTGTGCTAGGTACTCAAACCCTCTTACAGAACCAACGGTTGCACTAAGCGCTGTTGTGCTTTCTGTTTGACCATCGTAAAATCTATTCTGCTTATTCTCATAATCATATCTAGCAACCCTACGTATACCTATAGACGCTTTGTAATCATATGAGTTCTCTATTGTTATGTCCTGAACGTCTCCACCCTGAGTAACGAAGTATTCTTTTTGAGCAGGCATAGGTGATGAAGCAAAGACACTGGTGTAAACAGTAGCATACTTAAAGATACCTCCAACCTTTTGTGCTTGTGCTATTGTTGCACATAACATAAAAAATGTGATCAGTATACCTCTCATATTAGAATTTGTTTGCTCCGGTTAATTCGTCTATTACCTCTTGAATATCTTTATGTGTAACACTTAAGGTTAATGATAACCCAGGCTCCCATCTATCAATCTCTTTTCCATTCTTATACAAAACAATAGTAGGCACAGATTTTATTTTACCAAACTCCTTTACGTCTGGATCATCTATCCATAGGCTCAAAACCTTTGCGTCACTTATTCCGGTAAGGGGTACGCTTTTGGTAGTATTGAAGGATGCATTATAATGGATCACAACTAAACCTTTGCTTGGTATCTTGAACGAACAAAACAATATAACGGCTAGTGTGAGGAGAAGTCTATTCATTTCATTTCAAATAATCTTTGCTCAATTTTATTAAGTTGAGCCTTAATTTCTTCAACGTCAGACTGGGTATTCATTATGGTACTTCGGATTAACTCATCTTTTAGATCGTATTCCGTTCTACCGATTACAGGCACAGGTAAATCTTTGGCTTCATCTATGCCTGCCTTTAAATCAAAGTAACCAAGTGTGACTACTGCTATAACAGCGGCAATCGTACCGATTGTTTTAAGCGACAACCCAACTACAGTGTCCTCTGATATCTCTTTATTTATTGCCATTTATTTTAGCAAACTTTTCTAATCCAGCGATACCAAAACATCCGATGGTTACCCATACAAAAGAGTTGTAAACGCTTTCATTGATTACTAAATCTTTTCCAAACGCACCAGTAACAAGGTCAAGAGCCATTACCAAAACCATTACCGCAAACGATAACGCACCTAGTATACTCTTCTCATTCCAGTCATTGCTGTCCTTAAATATTTCTTTCCACTTCATTGTACAAAAATAAGATTCTATACGTTAGGTATTCACGCTGAGTTACTCATCTAGTGGTACATCATAAAGGATGTAATCAATTTCCTGGTAACTTCCTCTAAACTTCTGACGTACACTCTTCTCAAATTTCTCTATCAGATCATAGTTCTCAAAAGTCTCTCCATAGGTAACACCGAACTCGTAAGCCTGCTTTATTTCCATAAGCCTAGCCTCGCGTATTGTCTTTCTATTCTCTGGTAACTCAGACCACTTATCCTTAAGGTTCATATCTTTAAGATTCCAGTAAAACTGTTGCGCTATATTAATAGGATAGTCTCTCCAGACAAGGTTTGATGCAAGTTGAACAGCGTTCAATGGTTCTAGTTCTGGTTCAAGACCTTCTTTCTGGGCTTTTTCTATTTCCTTTGCCCGCTTCCTTAGTGTACGTTCAATGAACGCAATGTTAGGTGGTATGAAAACTTCCTTAAGAACATAGGTGCCAAGGGCCTTGTCCCAGTCTACATAAGAAGGTCCTATTATATTACGGTAAAACCAATTAAGATCTTCGCTGCTTTGAATCGGCTCACCATACTGGTTCTTTCCTTTTATAACATTATACATCATGCCAACAGCCATGTTAGGATCCAAGAAATCTCCAAGTATGTTTTCTATTTGATCAAGCCTTTGAACTCCGTCACGCTTATATATAAGTCCTTGTATCTCATCGTAAGGATCTTCTGAACTCATGTTTACAAAACGTATATCTCCATTCTTCTCCATCTTGATGGGGAGTATGTTGGCCCCTTGCATCCATGCCGGGAGAATCATATTGGTTCCTCGAGCGACTACTGATAAGTCATCCTTTGTTTCATCATCATCACCTCTAACAAGATTTGCCAACACCGAGTACCCAATAGCGGACATCGCAGCCATAGCCGCACCCATTGTAACTGATTTAGTTCCATCTACAACATAAGCCTGTCTCTGCGATGGGGTTAGACTCTGGTTAGTTGCACCTTCCTTAATATCATTTACTGCATTTTTATATACAGCAAAGAAACTACGAAACGACTCTAATCTAAATGAAAGAAAATCTCCCAAAGGACTTTTCATTAGAACCCTAAACGATGGATGTATACGTGACATTGTAGGGAAGGTTTGCTTAATTCTTTCCGCTGTCATTTCGTTTACTTCGTTTTGCTCCTGAGGACTTAGTTCACTAAATGATTTACCATCTGGATTTGAAGCAAGTCTCTTTGCAAAGTTCTCTCTCTTAACCAGGAAGCCTACCAATTTAGTATAGTCATCAATAGCACCGTACTGATATGCAATACGCTTAGACTTTTCCTTAGCCTTACCAAGCCATGCCCACGCTTTGTCTGAACTATCACCATTCATTTGAGCAAAGAAAGACTGATTGATGTCATCAAACAGAGTAGCGCTTACAGAACTACCAAGCAACCCATATCTTGCCACTGTTTCCATTTGTTCTATCAACACTGGATCAGTGTATTCTCCTTTACGTATCTTTTTAAAACGTGTATTAAGATCTTTTATAACATTATATCCACCCAAGTTATCTCCAACAGGAAGTATACCATTGATCGCAAGAAAATAATAACCACCTATGATGTTCTTTCTCCATGTAGATAGGTTGTACAAAACTCTTGTACGACGCATCTGAAGAAGTGTAGCATAGTAAGCCTGCATCCCCTTGTTTTCAGAAGCATAGAGTGGAGTCATTTTTAAGGCCTGAACAAAGTCGTTACGTATAGCCTGACCATTCATTGGGGAGTTACGGTCTTTTACTATTGTAAAGTTTTCTTGGAAGTAAATATCTAATGCGTTGTTTAACTTTCTAAACTCCGTGTAATTTGTAGGCTCAATTATTTCTACTTTAGAACCATCTTCTTTATTATATATTTTCTGCGTGTACTCAATATCAATCCGGTCAAAGAATTCTGTTAGCGATTCTTGAGGATTTTTTAATCCAAAGTTTTCTGAATTATAGATAAGTTCTTTTAAGTTCTGAACAGAGACATTACTTGCTTCACTAGGGAGGACATACATCTGCTCACCCTTACTATCCGTCAAGTAGTTACTCCTTAGTACAGCGTTGTAAAGAGTACTAGTCAAAAGAAGATCACCAATACCTGCATTCTTACCTGCTTTGTTTACCTTGTCAACCAACCCGAACTTACCATATATATTAGCCAGGTTATTTACAGTAGTAGTAAACTTTATAAAAGCATCTTTCTCCTCACCTAAGTAATCACGCAACTCTTGAGGTAGGTCTTGCTTTGCTTTAAAAGATTTTGTAGGAACACGTAGCCCACCAAGATCGTCATCCCCTCTAAACTCATCAGACTGAGTATTACGTCCAGATATATTGTTTGCTTTTATCCGAATATCTTTTATATATTTCTGTACCCCTGCCCGTACTTCTTTTTTCTTGGTTTTTGCTGCATAATCAAATACCTGATCATCATCTCTGAAGTCAAGATTTTCTTCTTGTATTTTTTCAGCAAGAACACCAGCATCTATTTCTTCTTTTATCTGAGCGATATCTTTCTCTGAAAATACCTGAAGGTTGTCTGTCGCTGTTACTACTCCTGATGTATTGCCTGATTTAGAAAGGTCTTTTATTTCTTTATTTAAAGATTTCTTTTTAGCATCAACATATTTAACAATGTCTTCTGACTTGAGATGATTTAAGCCCATCTCTTTCATCTGTGCTATGATGTTTAATCCTTCAGGCGCTAGTTCTAATTGTTCTTGTAGATAAAAGTACTCATCCATCATATTCAGATTCACCATTGCTTCTTCTGCGGCTTCGGCTAACTTACTATTGAATTCAAAATCAGGATCAGTGAAGGCACGATAAGTTGTAGTTGCATAAAACTTAGAATTACCTTTTATGATATCCACCATTTCATCAGGCAGTATATCATACATTGGATTAGTATCAAACTGCCCTTGATAGAACGTACGTACTGTATTCATGATAGCCATATCATCAGCCAAATTACTGTTGATCTCTTGTAGCCTACGGAAGGCTTCTGTTTGAACACCGGCATCTTCACTAAAGAAGTAGTTAGACGCAGCGGTTTGTACTTCTTGTCGCTGCTCAGGTGTCATCTTCGCTGTTATCTTTCTAACTGCTTTTAATCTTACAGCAAGCAAATTTAAGTAAGGGACATTCGCCGACTGTGCAAACTCTTGCGCTGATAAAACAGCACCCTTAGTTCTTCTTAATCCAACGTTTGTTTTGCGCTCAAGTGACTTAACTTTATTTGAAACGCCCTTCGTTATACTAGAAAGTAGTTCGTCAAAAGGACTTAAAGTCTTCTCATAATTATCAGGGTCTATTAATCCAGACTGATTTTTTGCTTCAACCAGGTCTACTAACTCTCCATCTGGACCAAAGGTAGATTGTGGTTTTGTTCTTTGAAAGCGTTCAGTTCTTAGTGACTCTGGTTTAGTTACAGTACGGGCGTCACCACCAAGGCGCATAGTTTCAGCAGTTCCTTTCATGTAGTTAGCGAGATCTTGAGCGAGTGCAGCCTCTGTTAGATCACCAAAGTTAATATTACCTCCTGTTATCTTTCTTAATATGTTACCTATGTAAGCCTTTAGTTGCTCTAAGAATGTAGGATCAAACGTAATATTTTTATTAGCAAGAAGTCCTCCTAACTGAACCATAAATTCTTCAGACTGAAGTGTACCTTGTTCTTCTAGACTACCCTCATATCTTGTCGCAAAGTCATTCAACTGCTTTACATCTGATGCAGCCAATTGTCTTACAACTAGTTTCCTTAGTTGATTATAATCAGTTACATTTTCCTTGAAATGATCATTTAAAATATTGTGAAATATTTCATGATACGCTGTTTGGATGCCGGTGAACTTCTCTCCGGGGCCACGTGTCTGACCTTCTCCTGCTAGTTCTTTATCTATAGGGACCTCTACTGCTATTCTACCTACGTTCTTAAGAGTACCTTTTTTTACTGCTGTTTTACCAGCGCTTCTTTTACCAGCAGGTTCTACGCCAAACCCTGCTTTAACAAGGGCTGATTGATATCCTTCTCTACCGAATCCAACAGCAAACTTAGTCGCTCCTGGAATAGATTTCTTATAAGACTCCGAAGCAAGTAACATGTTTTCTAAATACGCTCTTTCTCCTGCCCTGAACTTACCCTCAGCCATAGCACGTCGTAAGTCCTCTACTTCCTGTGGGTTGTAAAGATCATAAGAGGTTCCCTCACGACTGGACACGTCCTTCGAACGGGACTGAACTTCTGTCTCTGAGGTTTTACTCTCTGTTATTTTTACTGTTGCACGATCACGGCCTTTAGTGCCATCTTTAAAGGTGACTTCAAACTCTACTTCAGCAACCTTGGTTCCGTTAGGAATTTCTCTTACTTCAAATACTCTAGTTATTTCAGTTGAACTTCCGTCAGTATCTTCTAATCCGTTTTCTGCTAAGTTGATTTCCTCATTCTCATTAAGAACTGTTTCAGGACTTACGCTACTATTACTTCTTTGATCACTGCTTCTGTTACTTCTATTTGACTGATACTTTGTAGTTTTTATACCATCTTTCTCAGAAGTTTGTTCTATAATAGTTAAGTTAGTTTTCTCACCTTTAACTATGACCTCTCTGTTTTCTATTATACTTTCGTTTTCACCCAGATCTATTTTATTAGGGTTACTCACTTCTTCTTCAGTAGTACTGGTTGTTAGTTCTTGATCTCCAGTTAATATTTCTTTGATCTGTGCCTGAAGATTACCGCTGTCTTTTTTTAGGGTTTCTACCGTACGGGGATCTACACCTTCAGTTTGAATCGTCGCTTCATTTGCTAATATGAGTTCAAGTATACCGTTGACTTCACCTTTTTGTTCCTGCTCTAACGCTAAGTAATTTTCCGAAAGAGTAGTCTTTAGATCATACTTCTTATCTCTTAGTTCTCTAAGTGATTGTTTCTTAACACGTGCTTCGTTTTTATCTACAGGTTGAATAGCAGATACTGCTGCGATCTCTGAGTTTAACTTAGACATCTCGGGTATAGCATCAACAGCGTTACTTGATTCAACTAGATCTTTTTGATTTGCAGTAGCCTTTATTACATCTGCGTATCTCAACTCCCCTGGGGTAGCGTTTAAACGCCCTGAAAGATTATAGGCCATAGCAGGACCAGCAGGACCAAGTTCAGCAAAAGCCTCAAGGGCAATGTCACGAGGTCTTATCTCTTCACCAGAAATTACTTGCCCAGCCAACTCACCGGTACCCCCAAGTAACCCTTGAGAGGCGGCTTCTGCTCCTAATATTTTTACTGCTCTGTTTGTGGTAGTTTTTCCTAACGCTTTTACAACAGATGTGCCAACCTTACCGGCAACACCACCTGATATAGCATCAAATATACCAATAGGTATACCTCTCTTTAGTCCTTTCTCTCTTGCCCTCTCCATGATTTTCTCATCCTCAAAAGCAAAAGCAAGTTGATCAGCCTTTGTAACATCTATGCCTTCCTCTCTTAACACATCACTAATTGAAGAAGCATATTCTATTGCCAACGAAGCAGCACCAAAATATCCAGCAGTAGCACCTGTTGTTGCACCTAATGCTGTACCTATACCAGGTACAACAGAACCTACTCCAGCACCTGTTGCACCAAGAGCGGCAGCGCCTCTGATACCCGCTTCTTTTGCTGACACCATAGATATAAGAGACTGAGGTATAACACGTATAATATCAAGTATAAAACTACCAACAGCATTAGATGTATCATATAGATAGTCTTCTTCCCTAGGTGCGTTCTCTTGTATAACTGAGTTTAGATAAGCGATTTTCTCATAAGGTACTTCCCCAGATATTTCTGCCTGTTGTATTACGTTAGCAAGAAGCCCAGGGGCAACACCGCTGTTGTATAACCGTGCTAACTCATTCTCTGCTTCAGGTATAATACCAGGCAACCCCTCAACTGGAGGGGCGATCTTTCTTGCTGATTCAGATTTGTAATATTGCTCTGCCATTGAGACAATACCAGGACGATCGGAAAAGTTTTCTCTTATATAATCAATGGACATGCCTTTTTCGTAGGCACTTTGTAATGAATTCAGTCCACCCGAAAGGATAAACTCTGAGTCACTGTTTACTGGAGAAGAAAGAGATTCCGTAGTATCTGGAACCAATCCTGATTCTGAAACCGAAAGAACTTCTTCCGACGATTCTCCTGTAGAGTCTTTTTTTTTTAGGAAAAACTCTTCAGCGGCCTTGTATTGCTCATCGCTGGTAACAGTACGAATGTAATCAAGAGGGACGCCTTTAGCGTAAGCCTTCTCAAGTACCTCTAATAATTCCTGGTCTTCCATTTCTATAAATTTACTATTATGTCTAGCCTATTTCTTACCGTAAAGTGACTCCATGTATTCATCCCATGTATAGTCCTTCATTGCCTTCTCTATTCTTAACTGAAGTTTTCTTATTGAATCGTATTTAGGACCTTTATTTAATCCAGGCTTCTCTGGATCTTCAAATACCTTTTCTTTAATTTGACCAATATACTCTGTATAGTTGGGGTCAGTATTGGAACGCTGATAATCTGAGTCGCGCATAATAACATCCAGAATATCCTCAAAATACCTATTAGTTTTTTCAACTTTATTTTCTACGTCACTAACGGCTTCCTGATTATTCTCTGCTTCTAACCTACCTGCCACAGATTCATCTGCTAGTATCGCTGCTTGATACTTATCTGTAATTTTTCTTTTTTCTCTACCGGCAAGTCCAGCCCATGCATCGCCTGTGACATCTTGTGCTAAACCTATCGCTATGGTGCGGGCCTGGTTACTGTTTTCTACACCACTAAGATCTATATCTGCTGGTAAATCAACCATCTCTTCCTCAATAGTCTCTTCCTCAATAGTCTCTTCTACAACAGCGGGTTCATCACCTTCGTACTGATCAATACCCTGATTCAAGAAGGCTACGTCACCCAGCACAGGAGATTCTGAAGTTGGTGCTGACCCTTCTGTTCCTTTTTCATTGAGATAGTTTTCTGTCCAATGCTCTTGCATCTCTTGAAGGGTACTGGCTATACTATTAACCGCTGTCTTGCCTCCTTTAATGCCTTCTCCTTGTATTTCACTCCAAGGAACTATGACTCTTGCTGTATGTTTCTTGTTACCACGAAGACCTCTAACATCTTGATCGTACCTCAGCGAAACTAATGGCTCACCTGTTGAAGATATTGCTAAAGACTCTATGGTGTAAATGTTATTATCACCCTTTCTGCTTACGATTGTTGGTGTAGAGTAACTTACGTTTTTAAACAAATCAGTGTCAGCGTAAACCATTCCAGTTTCCGGATCTAGACTGTCTTCGTATTCAGTCTTATATGAAGTAGTCACAACATTATCTTCATTAGTACCGTATGCAGGTATATATCCTAATTGACCTGTCTGAAATCCAGAACCTACTTTAGCGGCGCTGCTACCACCAGATGTTGATCTGTTTTTTACTGACTCTTTGCGACTAACCAACCTTACCGCTTGATCATCTTTTTCTTTCTGTGTTTGTATGTCGTCTGACAACAGGTTTGTAAGGCTTTCCGTTACATAACCTGCGTATTGCTGAAGATATTTTAACCTATCATCTTCGGACAATCCTCTTACCTTATCTATATCAGTGTAGTCATCACTAAGACCACCTAGTTGACGCATCGAAAAAGCAATTGCCTCATCTTCTTGCTCTTGTGATAGATTATTTCCATTGAACCATGTAGTTACAGATTCAGTAACTGCGCCAGGGTCTAAAGCCCCAGTCTTAGCCATGTTATAAAAATTATCAATACCACCACCGGCCTTGAGTTTACCTAGGATATCTCCTGCTACAGAGTTAGGGGCAACCTCCTTTACTGTGTATCTACGGAAATCTTTAGGGTTAGGAAGTTCAGTCATGAACCCCTGTATTTGATTAAGAGGTATGGCTATATCTCTTGCTTCACCCAACTGTGTGATTAATTCAGCCGGATTGTTATAATCAGAAGGATTAGCAGTAACAGAGGCCTCAAAGTCGTTTATCTTTGCAGTGTACTCAAGAGCATCTGCTGCTAGATTCTTGTAGTCACCATACATCTTTTGTCTTTTAGCCCTGCCTTTAAAGGACATGTCACCGTTATCTAAATCTGATTCAATAGCATCCCAGGCTTTTTGAAGTTCAGGCTGTAACCCTTGAGCAAAAGAACCACGCTCCGCTTGGAACTGGTTCAGGTAGTCTAGTTTTTTTTGCTCTGTAATTTCACGCTGTTGTTTAGAGCGTTCATAGATAGCGCCATAATCAACATTTGGCACCTGGCCTATCGCCATGAATTGAGATGTATCAGCCATTACTTAAATTGTTCTTTGCTTAGTAAGTTACGTATGAATCTGTGAAGTTTTGTATCTCCTTTTACAGATAACTGAAGTAACTCCTCTGCTTGTTCTGGGTTAAATATATATTCACCCCCTGTCATTTCTCCTATCTTATCCCCTTCTTGAACAATATCAATCGGATTCTCTTCGTGGTCAAATTCACCTGGTGTTTTTTCTACCTCACCTCCATGTTCAAACCCATTAAATCCTTCACTGCCCATTGGAGATCCTGATGTTAGTTCTTTTTCAAATTCCTCTTCAGCAGCAAGTTTTGCGGCAAACTCATCTTCAACAATATTAAAACTCTGTGTAGGAATATTTTTAAATCCTCCACCAGATTGTGATGGGTTCCGTTTAGTTTGATTTAGCATCGCTTGCAATGGATCTAACATAGGCGAACCTGCATTACCAACGAATTCTGCTTTCTCTTGCACAGAGATTACGTCCTCTACCGGTGTGTCTTTAGTTGTTTTAGAACTCTCACCCATTGATCCCGCTATTCCTGCTAGTCCGCCAATCATAGAAGAAACTCCACCGAGTGTTGCGGTACGTGCTGCATCTGCGGCTTGGTTTAAGCGATTTCTATTATCAACAACACCAGCATTGCTAGTCTGTAGATTTATCTTATCCTCAAGTCTGCCAGTACGAGCGCCTAATGAACCTAATCTATCTAACGCACGTCCGGTGCTTAACTCTGTTGCTCTTAGTAAGCCAGGTGTAGCGGCTTGTAAAGCACGAGACCCACCTGTATTGCTAATCTGTAGTGCTTGAGTGGCTTGAGATCGTAGCGCTGAGTCTATTGCGCTTTGTGAATCAGACTCTTGTCTTGCTATACGATTACGTGCGGCCTGAGATCTAATAGGGCCTGAAGCCATAGCATCAGCCTGTGCTAATTTCTTTTTAGCCTGATTCTCTTGGTATAAACCGTAACCGGCTTGTGCCGCTCCTGCTCCAAGATTAAATAAAGGTCCTATCATATCTCATTTTTTTTAACCTTACAAAAATAAGGATAACTACTGTCCTTGTTGGTTGTGTAAGTTTGACTTAGTATATATAAAGTTTATTGCGTACAACTCATGTGGAGTTGTATTTGAATTTACAAATTTAGCCTGCAAGTAGTAGTCCCTTATAGAGTCTCCTTCTATAGCAGAATTAGCAATCAGCACTAGTGTGTCTCCAGCAGAGAAACCAGATATGGTTGCATTACAAGTTAATTCTTTTTCTCCAGAAACAGAAACAGCATAAAGGTTTAAAGGCTCTAGTTTGTTTTGAGCAACATTTAAAAGATACAGCGCTGTTGAATCTCCCAATGGGAATGACTGATTATTAATAGCATTCTTGAAAGTTATCTTATCCGTAAGAGGACTCGGTAATGCATCTACTTCTCCGAGTGAAAAGACTTCAGACGTTCCGCTAACGGTAGTAACATCTGCGGTAGAAGTGTACGTGACATTGTTTGTGGAGTCTTGATGTATGGAAGCGTAGTAGAAATTTTCTTTTTCGTCCCAGATACTTGAGGCAATCGCACTTGTTTGATCACTATTTTTAAGTGTAACGGTCCAATCAGAGTTATTACCCTCAAGGCTTAACGCTTCGTAAACCTTAATCATGGACGGGTTGAAATTAGAAACCACCTCTACTATTGTGTCCCCGGTAATTCCATAAAAAGTGTTCTTTGGAACATCTGGTGAATGCTCAAATATTTTACCCGCATTAAATGTATACATTCTATCAGTCAAGGAAATAATTCCTTCTGCATTGTAAGAATATCTTGTGCTCCAGAACTTATCCCATAAATTATATGCAATAGTAAATGCAGGAAGCGTCTCACTAGTATCGCTAACTGTTATACTACCCGTAGGTTCTGTTGCTCTAAATTCTATTACCCCTGTTAATTGATTAAATGTACAAGGATAAAACGCTGTATACTGAGACGTTGTCATTACAACTGGTATATCAGTAGTCAAAGATGTAGATTGTGAAGGAGAGTAGTTCTCAGATATCCCTACGATCGGATTAGATGTTAGTTGATCTATTAGCAGTAATCCACTTCCAGCGGTATCCCATGTATCAAAGTCACATTCCCATTGTCTAACCTCAGTATTAAAGAAGAACGTAAGTGAATCATCATATATAGGGGTTACATTTATTATTGCCCCACTAGCATTTGTTCTTGCGTTACCTACCCCTTGTGTTCCAGCACAACTATCATCAATAGCAATTCTAGATGTAAACAAAGCAGGAGAACTTATAATGTATTCTGTATTCTCTCTATCTATACCACCGTGGTATCTTTTGTTTTTAGCAGATAAAGCAGTAGAGAAGGTTTGTTGCTTAAAGAATCCATCAACTAGAACTTCACTAATTACTGTAATACCTGTTTCTTTGCCAATACGTAAAACTTTACCAGCACGAGAATCCATGAAGTATATCTGTCCACGATACTGTGCAACAGACTCCGGGTTATTATTAACTCCGTACTCACCCGTATAGTAATTAGCAGGACCGAGTACCATATTAGAATTAACAAGAGCCTCACCTGAATCCGCTGTTAGTATATTTCTCTTGACCGGAACAACACCTGCTCTTCTTTCGTGTATGACATACATCAATTGATCATGAGAGACCATGGACTTTATAGATCCATAATCATAAGATAAATCAGAGAAGTTTAACAGCGAAATATTAAACGAGGAAAGCCCAAGTTGAGACTGATCAAAAGCAAATGGATCTGAATATGTTATTGATCCGTATCTCTTGATTGTCCTTGCATCTGGAAGGTAAGCAAAACTCTTACCCAGAGAAGTATAGTCTGATTTAAAGAAGTCACTTACTCTTGGATCTTCAATAAAATCTACTAAAGCATTTTGAGAAAAAGCAGCAGACATGTTTCTCCATACATCTCCCTTACGAGGGGCACTGGCATAAAATAATGTACGTAGTCTAAAGTAAGAATCACCTTGGTCTATATTAAATACAGAGTCAGGGTTTTGTACAGTTACTGCGTATATATTCGTCGGAGTCCAGGTGTCTGTTGTGTTACCATAAATACGTACAGTATATCCACTTTCAGAATCATCATCAACTACGTTGCCTATAGTAATGCTTTCTCCACCGGCAGTTTGTACCTGATCTCCTTTAAACAAACGTATTGCAGACAAGGCTACAACTTCGTTTCCTGATTGAGAAATTATCTTAAGTGTAGTTGATGTACTTATTCTATTAGTTTGATGAACTCCTGCGCTGTCTATAGATAGGTTTTCCCCAATCTCATAGTAGAACATATTATTAAATGCATCAGACTCTCTAAATATCTCTATTACACATTGATTATTCCAATTGGAATTATTATCCATTATACTGGCCGTATTCCAGCCAAATGTGTTATTGTCTTCTAACACTAAGAAGTCTCCTGTAGTGTTCTGTATTGAAGCCTTAGAACTTCTATCTAATATAGGGTTGGTAGTAGGACTCGCTAACAATGTAGTAAGCCTTGACACCCTCCAGGTTTTAGTCTCCTTAATATTATCACCATACCTAACTATGCGCACTCTGTCTCCTTCGGCAAACCCATAACTTATGTCAGCACCTAACTGATTATCATAAGAGTTGTTTCGGCTCTGTAATGTACCTAGGGATAGGTATATGTTTTGTGCTGCACCGAAGCCACCTTCTGCGGCATCATTCAAAGCAAGGTAAGCACCACCTATAGAGTACTGTATCTTATTTACAATTGATCCTTGGCCAGCGTATACAACACTAAACCTTGACGCCCATGTTGGAGCAGTGTGACGGATACGCATAGTGATATCTGCATAGCCATCTAAATTGTTTTGATTATCTCTGTTGTTTGTGTGCTGTACAAAAGTCTCCTCCAACAACGGCTGTACTCCACCGGCTCTACCTTTGTCGTCAAAGTATATTAATCCAAGTTCATGATTTGATCCAGATTTAAAACACTTGTTTCCGTCCATGTCATCATTAGCAATAGCAAAACTACCACCCTGAGTTATATATCCTCCGTTTCTTTCAATAGAAGCATTTCTGCCTGAAATGTTTGCACCAGTGTTTGTTAAGTAAAAACCATTTGCAGTTGGAACTAGTCTGAATGCTGATCCGCTGTTAATAAGCGCCTGTTCCCCGTTGATGTTGCTTTCTATAAGGTCAAAAGTGGACTGCACTCCAAAGGGTTGAATAACTTCAGCCTCTCTTGTACCAAACACTAGTTTATCAACCTTCATAGTCACAAGACTTAAGGATAACTTATAGGTATCTATGCCTGTGGTTGGGTTAGGGTTTGTTCTTCTAAACCAAACTTCTCCTGACCCAGAAAATGCAGCAGACTCAACTGTTGCTCTGGTACCAAAGCCTGTAGTAAACGTGCTAAACCCAGCCTCACCTTGTTGTGGCATTAACTGAGTTGGATACAATCCTTCTATAGCGGTATTTACCAGTGTTTGAATTTGAGAACGGGTACTATTAGCCGGAATATCAATTATCTCTCTTACCTGAAAGCCACTGCTAATTACTTTAATTCCTTTTTTAATCTTTTTTATTCCTACACTTTCTTCTGTTGTATCAGAGGTACCCTTCTGAGCAATGAATCTTATTTGAGGAGGTAAGTTTAATACCCCTGAATCAAGGTTTAACCCAGTCTGATTACCGGCACCTCCTCCAGTTGCAATAGTCCTGAGCCCAGCCATAGCCGCCATCTTTTCAGCCTGTGTTGAACTTACTTTATTACTACCAGCAGCGTCACTAAATACCTCAAATTTACCAAGGTCTTCTATAAAATTAAAATCATTAGTATTATTGAGAACATTTCGAATAACCATTGCTCCATCATTCCAATTAAAGGACAATAAAACTTTAGAGTCTTCCGTAACTCCACCAAAAGGTATGTTACTAAAGTCTATATCTATAAAAGAACCCAGATTAGGCTGTAGGGTTGTGTTCTCAGATACAGTAATCTCAAATGTGTTTGGCTTTGCATTGTAGTTGGGTAATGAATCAACATCCATAAATGGTAAGTTGTCATAATTCTCTGTATACCCTCCGTAGAACAGCCTACCCTGTGACAGCGCTTGACTATCCGCCTTTTGAGGGAGGTTGTCATATCTCTTGTCTTGAGTCTGAGAAGATAACCCAACATAATTAGAATCATTTCTAAAGAATATATTTTGAGTACCTCCTGAATTAACGTTAGGTATTGTTTCAATCAAAAAGAACGGAGCATCCTTGTCTCCAATCCTTGCGTATATATTAATTTCACTTACATCTGCGGCGCTGTAGGTTACCTGTATCTTTGCTTCGTTAAAAAAGTTTCTTGCTCCAGCATTAATAAACCCATCTTTCAATTGAGATTTAGAAATAGCAAGTTCAGAATAAGGACCTAAAGCACTTTGTTCTCCATCGAAGTATTCATACTGATAAGAAAACTGAAAGTTCTTTTCAAAGATGTCGTTCTGAGGAGACGCAGAGTTGTTCTGAAAAGTGACTATAGGTGCTACAAGTGGTTGTGCTTTTGCCGCTGTTATATAAGCAAGCCTGTCAGTGTCTGACCCTGATAAAAAGTTTGCAGGATAACCGCCTGATCCGGATATACTCTGCTCTGCAAGGTTTGTATTAATCTTCTTAGGTTGAGTCAGGCTGTCATTGAAATACAATAATATATTCCCGTTGGATAACCTTATGATATCTGCATCTACATGTCCCTCTTCGGTAAACTGTAATACAGAGTCTTGATAAACTATAAAAGTCTTCTTAGCGTTTTGATCGTACCTAAATATAGTATGATTCGTGCTGCTGTTCCAGACAAAGTAATATATCTGTGATGACTGCTCATCTGCAATTGATCCAATAACGACATTGCTACCAGCCGGTATTGTGCCATTCTCTATAGTATCGGCTCTACTGATATTACCCCACGCATTCTTTAATACCTGAGCATCAATCTCAGAGTCAACAGAGACACGCACGTTTTGAGCGTCCACCATTTCGGTGCGCTTAATTAAACGCTCGTCATCATCACTGTTGAGATAGCGTGGTATGATTTTATCAATAGAAGGCATTGACTATGCTTTAGGGCTTAATTTGAAATTTCTACGGCTTGTACTTAATGCATCAAACTTGTTCCACGATTTCAATCTAGCATTTGCTAATCTACGTTCGTTATAGTATTCTGCACGCGCACGCTGTTTCTCAGTTACCGGTACACTAGACTTTCTGTGTACGGTTTTATAATATATGTACGCTCTTAATGCTTCTTCCGCGTATACAGGAACACATGGGTTGTCTGACTTGGCTGCATCTGATATGTACTCAAGAACAATCTGCGTAGAAGCGGAAACCAATGAAACCTCAAAGCGACATTCTTCCCAGTTCACTCTATACTCTCCTGCTCCTTGACCACCACCAAGTCCATACAAACGACCCATTGTAGCCTCATAAACAAAGTTTCTAAAGACATAAGAATCAAAACCAAGTAAGTAGTCTGGTATAGCATCTGCTGGCTGATCAGGTAGCAAGTTCATGTTTGGGTTTTCCGCAAACACATATACTAATCCATCATTACCAAGTTGGCCCATCTTAATCATGTCAACAAAATCAGCAGGCATCTCAGCAGTACCAAGAGATTGGTTTACGTCAAGCAATACTGTCTTAACGGTATGTGCTATATCAAAACCAAACTCACGTATACCTCTTAAAGCATACTGACGCAACATATAATCAGACGCATTTGAACCATAGTCATCTGAATCTATACTCATCGTGTAGTCGTTGACTACCTTATCTACTGTTACGTATGCCTGGCTCATTATCTATTCTCTTGTTTTGTTACCTCTGAATTAGAGTAATTGTATACGTTAGCATCACGAAGGTTGACTCCAATCAGAAGCGCTACTTCATTTACTAATTCACCAAAGTATTGTTCTGGCAATTCAAAGTCTACACTATTTGCTGCTAAGTAAAGTTCGACACCCGCGACTGAAGATGAGTAACCAAACTTAGGAGAAGCAGAAGTTTTCAGTCCTGTTGTAGGCACTGTTCCTTGAGGTAACTTATAGTACCTAAGGTTTATTTTATTGATGCTTGTGTTTACATTAGGGAATATCTCTATTTGATTTCCTATCAATGCAACAGGGGCATCATCTGAAGGTGCTGATAAATCGCTGTTTAGTATACGATCTATGTGATCTTCATTGTAACACATCTGAACCACTGATTGTGACCTAACACCTAGTATCATCTTGCCTATAGTAGATATTGAAATTGCTCTTGCAAAATCAGAAGGCTTGTCTACCACTCCAGAACTTAAAGTCAATTCAGACTTCTTTGCAAATGTCGACAAATCTTCTTCTATTTGTTTGAATCGAGCGAACTGACGAGGCCCGTCAAGTTGGCCACGACGCAACCTGTTAGCCATAGTCATTTCTTCAAACAAACTATTGAACACATTCATCTGCGCCATGCCTGCAAACTCATTGAATATTGCTGGCGTAACAAACCCTCTTTGGTCTTTGTTGGCTATATCTCTTACCGCTTGGTAAACTCTTTGTACACTGGCCATAATTGTTTTTGGCTTTACAGCAAATATACGAAATAAAAAGAGGGGGCCTTACGGGACCCCCTCTACTGCTTACATACGTGTAACACAACACATATACGAATAATGCACTGTAAATCTACGAAAGTTTTTCTAATCTATTGACTAGTTCTTCGTATACAGAAGCACCTTTCTCAGTAAGACAAAAACGAACCATCATGTCTTTTGGATCCTGACCTTGAGGAACAGAGATAATTAATCGTCCACTATCGAACCAGTATATGCCATCGTTCTTACAAGATATAATCTGAAAATCAGTTGCTTGAATAACTGCTGAACGTGTCTTTACTCTTGGATCATCGAACATTGCAATGAAAGCCGCAGGACTAGATTTCGCTTCACGCAACATCTCTCTACGGATATCAATCATTTTCTGCTCAATATTTATATTCAAAGATAGAGCAACCGCTAGTATCTCATCAGATCCTTTAGTACGAACAAGAGACACAGCGTCATGAGTCAAGAACTCGCTGTTTACTTCTTCTTCTGAATCTCTACTATTATCTAGTAGTTTAAATAGTTTACCACCATTAGCGCTATTATTTGGATGTAGTTCTAGGAACTTAGCAAGGTTAGGTTTATTGTAAGGAACTGCAAGTAGACCGTCTCTAAAAAGAATATGCTCTCTTCTAGAATTTTGGTTTTGTTCATCACGGAAGATGCTTGGTTCTCCTGGGCAGTAGCGTATACCACGAACCAAATTGGTTTCAGGATCATACACACTTGCTTCAGATTTAATTTTTGTAACGATACCGCCTCCTCTATTGATAGAGAAAATCTTTGTGGTGTCCGGGGCTGCATCTTTTTTGATTACGCTGTAGCCTTTTTTAGGCTCAGGTGTTTTCTTTTGTGCTGCCTTAGGAGCAGCCTTTGTTGTAGTTGACATTTGAATAGAATTAAATAATTAAAAAAGAGAGGGGCAAATGCCCCTCTCCGGTAATTGTTCTCCTTATGGTTTCTTGATAAGGATGTGTTGGTTCGCTGCGCGAGTAACCAATGCACACTCAGAACGGTAGTTGAACTGTAGATCATCTTTGTTGGTGTTGTTTACACCTAAGATAGAACCTGTCATCCAGTGCTCCATTTCACGAGAGTATCCGTTAGTGTCTTTGTAGTTTAATTCCAAAGCAGCGGCACGAGTACCAGTCTTAGGATCTACTACAGTAGTTAACGGAATCATTGCTCCCACATAGTCAGAACCAGCCAATAATGTTGGGTCGTTCAATAACTTCCATGAGTGCTTGTGGAATGTATATCCACCACGCTTGAATGAATCGAAGCCTAGTTCTGAACCACGTCCACCGAATGCACCGATACCACTAGTTGTGTTAGTGAAACCAGCAGCGCCGTTCAATGAAGCAACCATGTCATCAATTGCCAAAGCCTGAGCAGTGTTCACGTACATAGCGTACTCTGGTGCTGCACCTTGCTTATCAAGTTCAGCGATCAATACATCCATTTCTGTGAAGTCATCGATCTGACCACTCTGTACAATACCACGATTCTCAATAGCAGCGAAGTAACCTTCTCCCGCTGTTGGGGTACCACCGATGTTTGTAGTTGTCAATGTATTGGTGATGTTCTCACCTAACAATAACATCATTTCACGCTTATCTAGGAAACGAGCACGAGTGTCCATTTCTCCTTTTACGTACCAGCGGTAATCACCGTTACCTACATTAACCCAACCAATGTTAGTTGCTTGAGAACCTGTAACCTTAAACACCTCTTTGATGATGTTGTAAGCGTTTGTACGCTCGATTACATTCGACTCTAAGTAACCAGCATTTTGATCAGAACCCTGAGCAAACAAGTTACCTACAACCGGAAGGTTTATAGCAGCAGTAGAAGTAGTAGCACCAATGTTACCACTTAGAGACTGAAGTACGTAGTCAGCCGTTGCAGTTTGTGCAACCTCACCTGTTGGAGTAATTGCAGTAACAATCATACGGTGCTCGCCACCAAATAGAACTACGTCATTCAAACGTAATACAGAAGCATCACCTGTTGCTTTCTTAACCGTAACTGTAGTAGCCGTTGAAGCCGCTGTTGCAGTTGGGTTAGCAGTTGCATAAGAGTGAAGACGAGTTTCTTCCCAGTACTGAACCTTGTCAGCAGTTCCGCTTGCACGTATTGCACCTGTAAGGCTTAAGAACCCTGTTAAACCACCAGAGATTTGCTGGTAACCATAGGTCTTAACCAATTGGTCACGGTTATCTGGGGCATTGATTTTGTCAATAAAATCTCCTAACGAACTGTATTTCGTTGGATCTAATCTGCGGAATACCGCGTCTTTGTTGTCATTAAACACCGGAGGTGCTGAAGATGTAGCCATGCTAAATAATTTTTAGTTTCTTATTATAAAAATGTTTGATGCCTCCCAAGTGCATCGAGCACCTGTTCGGTAATGAAATCGTTTTGACTTTGGTCTGGATTTGCTTGTGGGCCAGAGGCGTCTATGTTAGCAGCCTTCTCAACGATGTTGCGTTGGCCGTCACTTAAACCTTGAGAGTAAATGCTCTGTATAATATTTGGCAAGTTATCTGTAACTGTCCGATGCATATTCCACAAATCATGATCCCACTCTCCTTTGGGGTCCACGTACTTATCAAAGAACTCAGTCATGTTGCCGTTATCTTTTGCTAGTTCATTACGGTAATCAGCCTTAACGCCATAATTGAATTCACGATCACCTGGTAGTTCAAAAGCAATTTCGCTTAGTTCTGTTAGTGACTGCGCATTCGACCTAAACCAATCCGTATCAAACGGGCTATCGGGTTGAGCAACATTTGAAGCCTCTTGAGACGGCAGGGTATACGCTTCACGAAGCGATCCTACACTCTGTCGAGCCTTCTCTGAATCAATCTTTAATTGCAGGTTCGCAATTTTTACTTCCTCTTCAGAATAAACATTATCATCTGTACGGTACTTGGAAGAGATTAATAAATCAATCTCGTCATTACCAAGAGATGGGTATTCACTTGCCATTTGAACCCGCATAACAGTGCGATCATCCATTTCGGATGGATCTAATGCCTGGTAGCGGAACCAGTCTTCAGGTGAACGACCTGTTTTATCTACAAAGTCAGCAATAACTTGAATCCTTGGATCAAGATCTAACTCAGGTGATATAGATTGAGACGCTGTTGTTTCTCCTTGTGCTGGGGGCGTTTCACCCATAAGCGCATTGAAGAAAGTTTCAAAGCCTTCATTCTCATTATTTAAAGAACCTTGCTCTGGCTGGTTGATCGGCTCAATAACTTCTTGAGTTACTGGTTGATCTTCCACCGGAGCGGCTTGTTGTACTGGTTGAGCCGATTCAACTACTTGTTGCGGCTCACTCTCAGTTGCAGGTGCTACTGGTGCACTTTGCTCTGGCGCCTGTGTCTGTACAGGTTCTTGTACAGGCGCTTGTTGCATCTCTTGTACAGGGGCATCTTCTGGGGATCCTGGCATCGTATCAGTGATAGTAAAGCCGGCATCCTGAAGAGCCTGTTCCATTTGAGTTTCTAATTTATCCATTTAAAGTATATTTATATATGTAACAAATTTAAAACATAAAGTGTATTTTAGCCATAGTGAGCGCACTGGCACTCATTGTGGTTAGGAGTAGCCAAAAGAAAAGGGGACCCTGTTAAGAGTCCCCTTTTTTTGATGTAGTAAAATAAGTGTTTAGTATTGGTCTTTCGCTCCTGGATTAAAACCAGCCTTCGCACCAAGCATAGTCATAGTGGCCTTTTCAGTTTTACCCCCAGCCTTGTATTTTTTAGTACCACCGCGACCTGCATTGCCATCAACGACAGAGTCTGTGTTAGACGCAAGTAGATCAGCAGCCATTTTTCTTTGGGCTGGATCTTCAAGTAAAGCCTTTAATAGACCTCCGTTTTTATACATTTTCATTAATCTGTCGTCCATGATAAAGTATTTTGTTATTGCAAATTTAAGTAATGTTATCTAAGTTTATATAAGTGAATAAATATTTACACTCTGTACCTTAGATCTATACTTCTTTGCCATTACCACTTAACTTTATTTGCCCAATACGCAGCAGAGAATTTACCTCTAGCAATATTTTTAGCATGACGAGCCTTGAATGAAGCACGTTTCTTTTTCATCTTATCAGATTCCCCTGCTTTTGGTTTACCCGCTGTTGATGCTCCTTGCTCTCCAAATCTAATAACCTTTACCTTATCGCCTTCTTTTGCAGCAACTATGTGTGATTTCTTAGCGTGATCAGGAGTACGCTTTGGTTGGTTAAAACCTGATAACCTATATCTCTTTAATATATTCTTGTACTTGCTTTCGGACATAGTACAAATATAAGGATTATCGTTTTGCTCCTGGTACAGCGAGGTGTGTCTCAAGTTTATTTACAATCTCAAAAACCTTTTCATTTTCATAATGATGAGATGGGATTATAATATAAAGTAGCCTTAATTGTTCTGTGGTTAGATCTATGTAATGCGTCATTTTATCTCTTGTTGCAAAAAGATACTAGCACAAATCTTTTACCTTTAGTCACAGGTCTTGCTCCATGTCTGTGCGTGATCACAGATGGATGCACAGATATATGTCCCGCTTCTCCTTTATGTAGTTGTTGTTGACGAGAGAACCAAGTACCCCCTCCTTCGTAGTCGTCATTCAGTGCTAGTACCATTGATATAACAGCGCCATCGTGATGAAGAGAAAGGTGACCTTGAACATCTTCTTCATACTTGATTATAAAATTCTCACTAATCATATCGCCCCACATTTTACCTTCTAGTTTCCATTTGTGAATAGCAACAGGATAGACAAATTCCTCTAATATTTTTTGATAGTACTTCTGAAGCCCTAATACCTGGATAAGCATATCAGTGGTAGGATAGTTATCGTGTCTTTTTTTCGTCCACTTATCAGAAAACTGAGCCTCTTCAATAACTAAATTACAAAACTCCTTAGTAAACAATGGGAAGGTGAATATATCTCTTATTGGTTCATCTACAATTAAATCATACTCTTGCAGCCTGGCACTATACGTAACGAACCTGTCACAGAACTCAGGATAAGGTATATCTCTAAGGCGCTGTTTAGTTATCATCTCAGTTGTAGATGTTTCTTTGCTACTTGTTTGTCCAAACATATAAGGAACTACAGCAACAGCGCGTGTATCCTTTGTTATGAAATCTAAATCTTTTCTTGGATGAACGGAATGTGTAGTACTTAAGAACTCATCAAGAGGGAATATATATTGATTGAATTGTTGTTCCATGAAAAGTTTACACCCCTCTCTAGTCAGCATATATGCATGAGAGTTGTAAGTATAAGAAGGAACTACAAGATGTTTGTTGATTTCACTTTTTGGCGGACTCATAAAGTTATGGCCCAGATACATCAAGGTCCAGTCATGATCAGTTTTAACCTCCTCTATGTCGAACTTACGTGTAGACTTAAAATCTTCTTCAAGTATAAGTATTCTTTCATAACCATTATCATAAGCATCTTTCCATACACGCCAATGAGACAAGGAACAACCTATTTCTCCTGGCAATACATTTCTATTCCAAAACCTATTCTCTGAATCTATTTTCCACCAATCCGCTACGGTGTAATTATCAGTCATGTTCTCCCCGGTGTGGCCGTTAGATGCAGGGAATATGTATACTGGAGAATCGATACCGCTGTCCTTTACCCTCTTTGTTAACTCTTCTTTTTTCTCTACTGAGTCAAGAGTAATGACATAAGTCATTTCGATGTAATCTGATTTACTTTCCATTATATTAATCCATTCTTTAGATACATTTTTCCAATCTCTTGTTGACACATATTCATCAACCTTATTCCAATCTTGCGTTTCTTTAGTGAATCCACCTAAGGTTTCCTTTAATCCTGCTAGTTCATTAACCATAGGCTTAACGTGATGAGCAAGCATTTCAAGCGCTGTTATACAGTAGGTTTCATTGTAATGAGTAGGGTAATACCAGTACTCCATTCTTGACAGTAACTTGTATAAATCTTCTGTAGGTAAACTACCGTGATATGTCACGTTCTCAAGTTTTGATATACGATCGCTATAGTATTCAGCGAAGAAGTCTAATCCATAGGAAGGTGTACTAATATGTAAATGCCCCTTAATATATTTCTTTTCAAAGTCAGAAAGAACAGCGTCTAAACCACGCTCTGGATGAGATGTATATACATATGAATCTTTAATCTTAACACGTACAGGCTCAACTAAAGATGTATGTATGCCATTACCTATTACCTCTACTCTGTCTCCAAGTAATTGAGCAAATGGTTCATTACTTAAAAAGTATTCTTTATGCCAATCAGTTAAACAAACAATAATATCTGTCCCTAGATAAGCCTCTTGTACTTCTATGTCAGACATCTCGTTACCTCTATACCAAATATGAGGGTGCTCATTATGAAGCCAGAATATCTTTTTAGTATTAGGGCTTAGGTTGTAATACTTCTGATAATGTAAATATGATACACCGATTAGTATATCTATATCTGGAAGTTCGCTTATCTGTTCTATTGTGAGATACCGAAGATTACCGCTGTTTGGGTATTTATCATGCAAAGGTTTTAGGTTTCCTACAACAAAAACATCATGTCCTATCATAGCCAACTGCTGTGATAAACCCATAATGCATTGCTCTGTACCGCCTATTCCTGGTGCGTTGTGATATAAATTCCAAGGTTCGCTATAGTACCCTGCATGAAATACAATGTTCATTTAATAATACAATTGAATTAATAGTGCATCATTAAAGATACATTATCTAACTCATCTTTGCAATTCGAAATCCACCGCGCTTATTAAACAAGCCTTTTTATTGATACAGTGTTTTGAATACCGTTAGCCTGATAAATATCAAGACTTTTACTATTACCATCTAGCCAGAATATTCTTAAAGCAATGTCTGTGTTTGCACTTACAGTAACATAAGAAGTGTTAAACATAGCAGTATAACCCCCTTGGT
>Ga0307984_1000025_pt1 | contig 57323 bp, 81 predicted proteins | sample EllFjometageno78_FD_203169 | JGI IMG/M metagenome (GOLD analysis project Ga0307984, IMG submission 203169) | Marine microbial communities from Ellis Fjord, Antarctic Ocean - #78 | ecosystem: Environmental > Aquatic > Marine > Unclassified | place: Southern Ocean | collected 2014-10-09
ATTTTCGGAACGGCAATCCATGAAACGATTCAAGAGTTCCTAAAAGTTATGTATGGTACATCTAAGAAAGCAGCAATGGAGGTTAACACCGATAAATTGTTAGCAGAATGGATGCGAAAGGAATATACAAAAGAAACCGAAAAGTTATCAGAGGGAACTATATGTTCTCAATTGGAATTAGAAGAGTTCTATGGTGATGGTAGGAGAATCTTAGAATGGTTCAAAGCAAAGATAGATAAGTTTTACACAAAGACTGGATTTGAGTTAGTAGGTATAGAGATACCACTTAAAGCTAAAATAAAACCAGGTGTGGAATTCATAGGTTTCATTGATGTGGTGATGAGGGATTTATCAGATAATTCAATCATTATTATAGATTTGAAAACATCTACAATGGGTTGGAACAAATACGCTAAAGCTGATAAGTTTAAAAACGCTCAGATAGTTTTGTATAAGAAATATTATTCTGAACTATTCGATATCTCATTGGATAAGATAAAAGTAGAATATCAGATTATGAGAAGAAAACTCTATGAAGATGCTCCATTCCCAATCCCATATATGTCAAAGCATATCCCAGCAAATGGTAAACCAACTGTAAACAAAATATATACAGAGTTTAACAATTTTGTAAATGATGTATTTGATGATGAGGGTAAGTACCGAAATATCAATTACCCAAAGCAACCAGGTGATAGACAAAAGAATTGTAAATTTTGTGAATTTGGTAAGAGGGGATTATGTGATAAAAAATCATCGTAAAATAAAATATCTATATACTTATATATATGAAACAAATACATATATTATGAGTGTAGAAACAAAATTAACTACTGTAAAAATAATTAAAGGAGTATATTCAACGTTTAAACAAGTATCGTTTGAATCGGATGTAACACTTCAGAAATTAGTAAATAGAACAGTGGAACGGTATGTGACCGATGAAGATTTCAGAAATGAAATGAATGAGTACTTAAAACTACAAATCAGCGGGTCACAATTTTAAATTAAACAGGTTATATTAATAAGTTATGAGTAAAAAGAAGAAGATTCTATTACTATCCGATGATTTAAGGATGGCAAGTGGTATCGCTACCATGTCTAAGGCAATGGTAATGGGTACTGTTGATAAATATGATTGGTTCCAAGTAGGTGCAGCAATTGAACACCCTGAAAAGGGAAAGATATTGGATGTATCATTGGATATACAAAAAAGAACTGGTGTAGTTGATGCTAGTGTTAAAATACTTCCTTGGAGTGGGTATGGTGACCAAGGTTTAATTAGACAACTAATCAATTCGGAACAACCTGATGCTATCTTACACTTTACCGACCCACGTTATTGGACTTGGTTATATGATATGGAGCATGAGGTAAGACAAAATATCCCAATCTTATTCTACGCAATTTGGGATGATTTACCAGACCCGTTATACAATAGAAATTACTATGAAAGTTGTGATTGGATTGGTTGTATTTCTCGTCAAACTTATGGTATCGTAAGTAGATTAACTTCTCGTACTGATAAACCAACGTGGAGACCCCACAAAGATTGGCAAGTATCATATGTACCACATGGTATCAAATCAACCGAATACTTCCCAACTGAAGTACCAACTGAATTCCGTTCAGAGGTATTAGGTGGAAACGAATACGACTTTGTATTCTTTTGGTCAAATCGTAACATCCGTAGAAAACAACCATCTGATGTGATAATGGCATTTAAAGATTTTTGTGATAGAATCGGTGAAGATAAAGCTAAGAAAGTGGCTTTACTAATGCACACTCAACCTGTTGATAATAATGGAACTGATTTACATTCAGTACATAAAACATTAGCACCCGATTGTAACGTAATATTCTCAGATAAACGAAGAACAACGGAGGAGTTAAATCTTCTATATAATATCGGAGATGTAACAATTAATATTGCAGGTAATGAAGGATTCGGTTTAACAACCGCAGAATCGGTAATGGCTGGAACTCCAATCATTGTTAACGTAACTGGTGGATTGCAAGACCAATGTGGTTTTAGATACAAAGAAACTGGTGAGTTGGTTACTTCAGAAGATTATAAAGAATTAGGTTCTTTACATAAGTGGAGAGACTGGGAAGATAAATTAGATAGTGGTGTGTGGGCTAGACCTGTATGGAGTAGAGCACAAACTATGGCTGGTTCAGTACCAACTCCTTACATTTGGGATGATAAAGTAGATGTATATGATGTAGCAACTGCTATGGAAGAGATGTACAACACTCCTAAAGAAGAACTTACAGCAAACGGACAAGTTGGAAGGGATTCATTTATTGGTGAATCTGGATTAAGTGTGGAGAATATGTGTGGTACATTAGTAGAGGGTATCGAAGGTACTTTTGAAAATTGGAAACCACGTAAACGATTCGAATTATTTAAAATAAATTAATATGGCTTTAGATACAACACACACATTAGCAGTAAACAACAAATACTTTGATAGATTCCAAAATAAGGATTTAAATTACTTAGCTAGATTATACTCAAATGATATAAAGTTAACCGATTGGAATGGTGAATGGACTAACCCTAATGATGTATTGGAAGTTAATGAAGCATTCTTTGAAAATGAGTTCACACTTACAGTGGTAAGTACAACTGAATTCTATGCAGAGGGAGCATCAAATCCAATAGGATATTCAAATGTTATAACTCTTGAAATTGGCGGGGAAACTCTCAACATAGTAGATGAACTTGTATTTGATGATAACTACAAAATAATATCAATTTACGCAACACAACAATAAAATAAAAAGTTATGAATAAACCATTATTAGTATATCAGGCGCCGGTATTTACTCGAAGTGGGTATGGTGACCACGCAAGGGATATCCTTAGAAGCTTATTTAAAATGAATAAGTATGATGTAAAAATTGTACCAACTAGATGGGGTAATACTCCACAAAATCAAATTAAACCCGATTCCGAATTCGGTAATAAAGTTTTCGCTAACATAATCACTAAGTTGGAGAAAAAGCCAGATATCTTTATGCAGATGTCTGTTGCAAATGAATTCGAACCAAAGGGTAACTATAACATTGGTATAACTGCTGGTGTAGAAACTACGGTCATTCCAAAAGAATTTATAGATGGTTCCAATAAAATGGATTTGATAATTGTACCATCTACATTCACAAAAAATGTAATGTTACAAACCGCATATCAAGAAAAAAATACTCAAACAGGTCAAATTGTAAGTGAATATAGAATTACAAAGCCTGTTGAGGTTTTATTTGAAGGAGTGGATTTAGAAAGATACTTACCAACGGATTCTAAGGTAGATATTTTAGATGGTGTATTGGAAACTGATTTTAATTTTCTATATGTAGGGCATTGGTTAAAAGGTTCTATTGGACAAGATAGAAAAGATGTTGGAATGGTAATTAAAACATTCGCTACTGTTTTCAAATATCTACCTAAAGATAAAAGACCAGGTTTAATTCTAAAAACATCACACGCTGGATTCTCTGTTATTGATAGAGAGAACACTAGACAGAAGATTGATGATATCATCAATTTATTTGGTGGTGATTTACCAAAGATTTATTTATTACATGGGGATTTGGAGGATTCGGAAATGAGTGAACTTTATAATCATCCTAAAGTAAATGCAATGGTATCATTTACTAAAGGTGAAGGATATGGTAGACCTTTAGCAGAGTTTGCATTAACTGGTAAACCGATTATGGTTAGTGGTTGGAGTGGACACGTTGATTTCTTACCAAAAGAACACACTGTTTTCTTAGAAGGTGAATTAACAAATGTACATGAATCTGCAGCTGATAAGTTCTTACTTAAAGAGGCTAAATGGTTTAGTGTAAATTACACAGATGCAGCTAATAAGATGTATAAAGTGTTCAATGAGTATGATACATACCTAAAGCAATCAGCTGGGTTAAAAACAAACATAGAAACAAACTTTAGTTTAAGTAAAATGGATGAAGTATTTGATGGGATGATGAGTAAATATGTGAAAGCAATTCCACAACAAAAACCATTCAACTTACCTAAGTTAAACAAAAACAAAATGCAATTACCAAAATTAAATAAAGTATAATGAATTACGCACCAAAATATAGAGGTTTGATGGATTCTGGAACTAGAGTTTCTAAAGGAAAGATTAAACCTTATGGAATTTATAAGATTTCAACATACAAATATGTTGATACTGGGAGAACTACATTAAAAGGCGCTGATGAAACATTGATATTCGTTACAGGTATATATGAAGGTAAAGTATCAGCATTAAAACTATCAAATATAGAACCAACAAAGTTTTTAAATTGGTTTAAGGATTTGGCAAAAAAAGGTGGAAACGATGATTCTGATATATTGAATAGTGAGCAAGTTAAGATAGGTCTATACGAATTGGCAACTCCAATGGATAAGGGTGGTAATAAGGTATATGATTCATATATAAAAAACAAACCTAACTTTGTTGCTAAAGGAGCAGCATATCGAACTTATAAGATATCTGGTATCCAACATGCTACTGAATTTACATTAAAGAAACCAACATTAAAACAATACTATGATTAACATCACATATGCAATCACAGTTTGTAATGAACTAACTGAGATTACAAAATTAGTTAACTTCCTACATCCCAGAGTACAATCTGATGATGAGATTCTCATACAATATGATACTGATGGTGCAACAAAAGAAGTTATTGATTATTTGAGAATTATTCAACAACTACATTCAAATGTAAATGTGATTGATTTCCCACTTAATAAAGATTTTGCATCATTTAAAAATAATATAAAGAATCATGCTAAAGGTATCTTCATTTTTCAAATAGATGCAGATGAAATCCCACATGAGTATTTGGTGGCAAATATGCATGATTTAATAGAAGCTAATTTAGATATTGATTTATTCTTTGTACCTAGAGTTAATACAGTTGAAGGTTTAACCGATGAACATATTAAAAAGTGGGGATGGAATGTAAATAACGAAGGTTGGGTAAATTGGCCTGATTTACAAACTAGAATATATAGAAGAACATCTACAATAGAATGGGAAGGTAAAGTACATGAGAGAATTAAAGGTTACAATACGTTAACTATTCTACCATTGGAAGAGCCATTCGCAATCTATCATCCAAAGGAGATTGAAAGACAGGAAAAACAAAACGCATTATACGATACGATATGAAAGTAGCATTTCTAACCGAAATGGGATTTAATGGGTTGGTACCAAATAACCATCCTAACGCACGCACAGAGTTTGCATGGATGAACGAATTAAAAGCAGTTCATTATCCATTAGCTAAATACCAATCAGTTAGTAACTATGATGTTGTATTTATTATATTCCCAAAAGGTAAGTTATTCTTATCTGCTGAAGGTTCAAAGATTATAGATGGGATTAACCCAGCTTCACATTATCTAAATGAACCATTAGTTGATACTTTAAAGGAAACTAACAAAAAGGTATATTACATACAAGAAGGACCACATTGGTGGTGGAATGATTATGAAGTTGTAGACCAAATTAGGTTCTACAACTTTTTGGGTAGTACCGATGGTATCTTTGCCCACAATGATAGTGATGTTAATTACTACAAAGGTTTATTCCCATCTAAGAAGGTTGAGTTTATTCGTTCTTTAATGATAGAGGAATTGATAAAAGATATTACACCAATAACCGAAGATAAGGTTTTGATTGGTGGTAACTTTGCAAGATGGTATGGTGGATTTGAATCATATATGGTAGCATCTGAATTTGATGTACCGATATGGGGACAAGATTCGCATGCTAAACGAATCAATGAAGGGGCATTGGATAATATTAATCATTTCCCACGTATGAGTTGGATAGATTGGATGAAAGAAGTATCTAAGTTTAAGTATGGTGTACATTTGATGCCAACTGTTGCTGCTGGTACATTCTCTCTTAATTGTGGATACTTTGGAATACCTGTAATTGGTAATGAGAAGGTTGATACACAACGCCTAATACATTCATTTACATCAGTTGATGTTGGTAATGTAAAGAGGGCTAGGGAGTTAGCAATTCAACTTAAAGAGGATACTGAGTTCTATCAATTATGTAGTAACACAGCTAAAGAGAATTATAAAAAGTATTATACCAACAAAGTTTGGTTAAACGAAACAAAAAAGAAGTTATGATAACAGTTATTTTAAATGGTTATAAAAGAGGAGATAACCTCAACGAACAATTGGAAGCATTGAAGAATCAAACAGTTAAACCTGATGAGATTCTATTGTGGTACAATAATCCGGGTGATAATGATTTATTAAATTACGATATAGGTTCAGAGATACCAGTTGCATATTGTAACTATAACTTTGGAGTATGGGCAAGATTCTATTTTGCAATGAATGCTAGAAACCCATATGTTTGTGTATTTGATGATGATACAATACCGGGTGAACGATGGTTGGAGAATTGTATGGAAACAATGAAAACTAATGAAGGTTTGTTAGGTTCAGTTGGTTTACTTTATCCAAATCCATTACCACCACAAAATTCATCTTACTATGAACATTACCTTAGATTCGGATGGCCTGATACTGGTAACAACGATAGGACAGTTCAAGTTGATTTAGTTGGACATAGTTGGTTCTTTAAGAAGGAATGGTTATCTCATATGGTAAGAGAATTGCCAGACCCTAAGTATAACACTTGTGGTGAGGATATGCACTTTTCTTACATGTTACAAAAATACGCAGGTATTCCAACATTCGTACCACCACATCCAAAATCAGATAAATCATTATGGGGAAGTATTAAAGGTGCTGAGTATGGTGGAGATGAGAACTCATTATGGGAATCAAATCAAGCTAGTGTAGAAGGAACACCATTTAAACAATTAATGAATCAATATTTTCACGAACAAAGAAAGAAAGGATGGAGGTTAGTAAATGAAAAATAATCCAATATTATTATGTTTTGGGACAAGACCCGAATGGTTGAAAATTAAACCATTAATAAAACTTATGGATAGGAGTGAGTATAAACTTTTATTTACTGGACAGCATATTGATTTGTTGAAAGATGTAGAGGTTGATTATAAAATTACCATATCGGAAAACGCCAATAGGTTAGATTCAATCATATCAGATTGTATGTTACAATTTCCAAATGGGGATTTTAGAGGAGTGTTAGTTCAAGGTGATACTGGTTCAGCATTCGGATGTTCATTAGCTGCATTTAATCGTAAGTTACGAATCTATTATTTGGAAGCTGGTTTACGAAGTGGAAACTTACAACATCCATATCCAGAAGAAGGATATAGACAGATGATAGCTAGAATAGCTGATGTGAACTTTGCACCAACTGAATTATCATCTGATAATCTAAAAGGTGAAAAAGTACATGGTGAAACATTTGTAGTAGGTAATTCAGTATTGGATAACTTAACTGATTTAGGTGATTGTACAACTGAAAATCTTATATTAGTAACATTACATCGTAGAGAAAATCTACATTGGATGAGTGAATGGTTTACTGAAATTGAAAAGTTGGCAGTATCCAATCCACAATTTAAATTTGTGTTACCAATACATCCAAATCCAAAAATAAGAGAACATAGACCGTTGCTACGCAATGTGACAGTTGTTGAACCAATGGAGCATGAGTATCTAATCAACACATTACGTAAATCAGTATTAGTAATATCTGATAGTGGTGGATTACAAGAAGAGGGGACATTTTTTAATAAGAAGGTAATAGTTTGTAGAAAAACAACGGAAAGACCTGAAGGTATAGATACAGGTCATTTGCATATGTGTGAAACACCAAAAGATTTAAGTGATTTATTTGGTAAACTCATAAAAAATCCGTATATTAGAACATCATGTCCATATGGAGATGGTTACACATCTGAAAAAGTATTAGATATATTAAGAAATGAAGAACTTTAGAGAACACTTTGTAAAATTCAGAACTAAGTTAGAGGAGCAAGAACACTTTGCATTCTCTAGATATTCTGATGGGGAAATGTACATCTTACAAAACAAAGAATTGGTTTTAGGTAATGGTGTAATACAAATAGGAGATGAAAAGCAGGGTGGTGTATATCAACAACCTGATTTCAAACACTTTGACCCAAATGAACATGGGTTCTATCAACAAAAGTTAGTTGAATCATTACAATACAAACAACACAATTATTTCAAAGGAATCAGTTGTAGTTGTTGTGTAGGTAAAGATGCATTTGATTGGCAAGTTGATTTAGCTGGTGGAGATGATGATTCATTAACTTGGGCAAACCTATGGGTTAATGGAAACTATCCAATATTCATCACACATATACTACCTATATTTTATAGTAGAGATTGTGTATTTATTGGACATGAGGATGCTAACTTAGAAAGGTTACCATTCATCAAAAAAGATTTTAGAGTAGGTTATAACGCAATGATAAACGATTATGGAAAAATTGAAGAAATTAAACAATGGATTGGAGATAACAATATCACAAATCACGTATTCCTTTTCTCAGCTTCTACTTTCACCAACTTGGCAATTGTGGAGTTGTTCAGAGATTATCCCAATAATACTTATATTGATATTGGGACTTGCTTAACGCCAATGATGGATATGCCAACACATAGGGGATATCTACAAGCATTTTGGAGTTACAAAGGTGGACAGGATATTCAAAAGATATGCAAATGGAATTAGTAAAATGTACAAAGGAATATTGGGAGTTTGTAAGAACTCTCAGAAACGATGAAAGAGTTATAAGTGGGTTCATAAAATCAGTACACATTACTGAGGAAATGCAAACCAATTATATGAAAGGTAATTCACACTACTATCGAATTGGTTTACTCAATGGTGAACCCGCTGGTTACGTTGGAGTTATTGAAGATGATATCAGAGTATGTACTCATCCTGATTATCAAGGTAAAGGAATTGGTAAGTTTATGATTAATGAAATTATGAATGAAGAACCAACCGCATTTGCAAAAGTAAAAATGGATAATGAAGCTAGTATCAAATTATTTGAAGCTTGTGGATTTACAAAGAAATTTTATATATTAACAAAAGATTAAATATGTTACACAACCCATACAAAATAGTAAGAATGTTTGAAGAGGAGATAGCTCATTATACTGGAGCACCTTATGCTATCTCAGTAGATAGTTGTACAAACGCATTATTTTTAGCTTGTAAGTATTTGGAAGTAACGGAAGTTACAATTCCATCACAAACTTACTTATCAGTACCACAATCAATCACACACGCTGGTGGTGAGGTTATCTTTGATAAGAGAGCAGAAGCAAATCATTGGAAAGGTATGTATCAATTAAAACCATATCCTATTTGGGATGCGGCTAAGAGATTGACATCTGATATGTATGTACCTGGTCAATTTATGACTTTATCATTTCATATTAAAAAACTACTTCCTATTTGGAAAGGTGGTATGATTCTAACCGATGATGCTGAAGCAGCAGATTGGTTTAAGAAAGCAAGATATGAAGGAAGAAGTGAAAAGTACTATAAGGATGATGATATTACATTTCATGGTTGGAATATGTATATGACTCCACAACAAGCTGCACATGGATTATCTATGTTTCAAAACTACCCAGAAAGTATGAGTGATTTAGGTGAAGATAATGGTTATAGAGATTTAACCGAATTCACTATATTCAAAGATACTAAAACAATACAATAATGAAAGCAGCTTTATGTTTACATGGGTTATTTGATTCTTCGGTGGATATCAGTTCTACTGGAATGGATGGGTATAATCACATCAAAAAGAATATCATAGATGTCATTGATACTGATGTATTTGTACATAGTTGGGAAACTGAAAATATGAACACTATAAATAAATTGTACAATCCCAAATTATCTATATTTGAGGGGCAGAAAGATTTTAGTAGTATTATTAGTACCAATGGATTAAATACATTAACATCACCTCCCAGAGCACCACAATCAGTTTTATCACATCTTTATAGTGTAACTGAATCTATGAAATTAGCATTCCAAACGGATACTAAATATGATGTTATAATTAAAGCAAGATTTGATTTAGGTAGGATTAATAGAAATACATCTGGACCAGGTTTCACTAACCCATATCCAGTTCAATGTATTAATTTTAAAAGTAATATTGAAGATGATAAAATTTATATGGCAGATTGGCAATACTTTCATATGGGACCTGCTGATATGTGGTTTTATGGTTCATCTGATGTGATGAAACACTTTACAACTTTATATAAATCATTGGAAGATAATATGAAGCTTGGTGGTGATTTTCATAAATTTGCATATAATATAGAAAAAAATCCAAACGATTTATCTAATTCAATTGCCTTTTACAAATGGTGGATGATGGAAAACGAACTTTGGGATAAACGAATAAATTTAAATACAATATGGGAATAAACGTACCAATAGTAGTTTATACACACACCGATATGGTTGATACTTGGGAGATGTTTTTTGAACAACTCAAAAAATATTTACCTAATAATAAAATATATGTTGCAATTAATGAAGAGCATGATTACTTATCAAATTATACTCAAATAACATATGATGATAATAGTAAATACTCAATACGATGGCTAGAGGTACTATCTAAATTAGATGTAGAAACATTTCTATTTTTGCATGAGGATATGATATTATTTGATGATGTTAAATTTGATTATATTCAAAAATATTATGATTTGGTAAATAATGATATGGTTACATCAATAAAACTCATTTACACAACTTCATATGAATTACCATCTGAAATTGATAATACATTAGTAAAAGCTGTTTTTTCTATTCAACCCACTTTGATAAACCGAAAATATTTCGTATCTTTGTGTAAATCAGTAGGAGCTGTAAACATATGGGAATTTGAAGCGGCAGTTCAACCTAGCGAAACTGATTATATGGTAAAGTTGGGTAACGAAACACTAAGAGGTGAATTTCATTGTGATAGTAGTGTATTCCCTTACATAGCAACAGCTATTAATAAAGGTAAGTGGAATATGGGTGAGTATAGGGATGAATTGGATAAATTATTTGGGAAGTATAATATCAACCCATTTGAAAGAGGAATAGTATGAAAACAAAATTAGTAATTTACGATTTAGATGGTGTATTGGTTGAGGCTAAAAACATCCACTTTGATGCATTGAACGATGCATTAGGAAAAGAATATGAAATCAGTTGGGCTGAGCACCTATCAACTTATGATGGTTTAAAAACAAATCAAAAGTTAGAGATGTTGAGTGAGAACAAAGGTTTACCAACTGAACAACATTCTGATATTTGGGAAAAGAAACAAAAGTACACATTGAAAATGTTGAAAGAGTTAAAACCCAATATAGAATTGCAATCGTTAATGAGTTCATTGGTTGATGATGGGTATAAGATTGCAGTTTGTTCTAACTCAATTAGAAAGACTGTACTGACAGTTCTATCTAAATTGGGTATAATGGAATATATGGATTTAGTTATATCTAATGAAGATGTTAAAAACTCTAAACCACATCCAGAAATGTATTGGAAAGCAATATCAATGATGAGTTGTTTACCCGGTGAAACTTTAATTGTAGAAGATTCACCATACGGATTACTTGCAGCATCTCGTTCTAACTCACACATTCTTAGAGTAAAGAACCCAGATGAAGTAACATATGATAATATATACAAAAAGTTAAAAGAAATTAAAATGGGAAAAACAAATGATAAACCCAAGTGGGTAGATGAAAAGCTGAATGTATTAATACCAATGGCGGGGGCTGGAAGTAGGTTCGCTACTGCTGGATATACATTCCCAAAACCACTAATAGATGTGGAGGGTAAACCTATGATTCAATTGGTAGTTGAGAATTTGAACATAGATGCAAATTACATATATGTAGTTCAGAAATCACATAGAGAAAAATTCAACTTAGATACCTTACTAAATCTAATAACACCAAATTGTACTATTGTAGAAGTTGATGGTGTAACTGAGGGGGCTGCTTGTACTGCTTTATTGGCTAAAGAATTTATTGATAATGGTAATCCATTGTTCTTCGCTAATTCTGACCAATTTGTAGAATGGGATTCAAATGAGTTTTTCTACAAAATGAATGAGAATGATTGCGATGGTGGTATTCCAGTGTTTCGTTCAACCCACCCTAAGTGGAGTTTTGCTAAGTTAGATGAAGATGGGTTCGTAACTGAAGTACAAGAAAAGAATCCAATCTCAGATTTAGCAACCATTGGTTTCTACTATTGGAAGCAAGGTTCTGATTTTGTGAAATACTCAGAAGAGATGATTGAGCAAGAAATCAGAGTAAATGGTGAATTCTATGTATGTCCTGTTTATAATAACGCTATCAAAGGCGGATTAAAGGTGAGAACATTTGATACACCTAAAATGTGGGGATTGGGAACCCCTGAAGATTTAAAACATTATTTAGAAAATTATGGTAAATAAAAGTAACAGTTATACAAATATGCAGAAGAATCAATATTCTTCTGGAACAAGTAATCATCCGGAGCATAATGATAATCCAAATTATTGGGATATCCTATTGAGTGATTTGAAAGATTCGGATAAATGGTCTGGTAAGAACGCATTAGATTTCGCAAGTGGTAAAGGTAGGAATGTATCAAATATGTTATCTACCTGTAATTGGAATAGAGTTGATGGTGTGGATATATCGGAAGGTAATATTGAATTTTGTAAAAGTTGGCACAACTCTAAATTAAGTAATTGGTATTGTAATAATGGAACTGATGTATCTGAGATAAATGATAATGAATATGATTTCATAATGTCAACAATAGCACTACAACATATACCAGTATATGATATTAGAAAATCATTGATTACTGATTTACTTCGTACTCTTAAACCAGGTGGATTATTTTCATTTCAAATGGGATTTGGTGAAGGGTTGGAATCACCAATAGGACCAAGAAGTGCATACTATACAAACTTCTATGATGCACAAGCAACCAACTCCGCTCACGATGTTAGGGTACATAATGAATCTGATGTAATTGAGGATTTAACAAATATTGGATATACAAACATAACAACTGAAGTTAGAGAATCATTTTCAGATAGTGGGCACCCACAATGGATTTATGTAAAAGCTTATAAACCACAATAATGACAAATTATCAAAGAATAACATTCGTAATACCTTGTAGAAGTAATCTACCATATCTACAACAAGCCGTAGGTTCTATTGAAGAACACTATGGTAGTGAACATGATATCGTAATATTGGATGATGCTTCTGATGATAATAGTTGGGAGTGGATTGAAAGTTACGCAGATGGTAAAGATAATATCATCACATATAGAAACGATAGTGGTGATAGAGTTGGGCATACTGTATTGTATGATGTTGGGTTTAAGTTGGCTAAGACTCCAATTGTATCAATATTACATTCAGATATGGTAGTAACACCAATGTACGTTCAGAATACATTAAAACACCTTACACCAATGAGTGTAGTATCGGCAACTCGTATCGAACCACCTCTACATCCACCTGGGCCTGAAAAGTACGTTAGGAACTTTGGCATGGAAGTGGATGAGTTTACTAATCAGAAAGATGAATTCTTAGAGTTTGTAAATTCTAAAGAGTTGATTGATAGAGATAAAACATCAATGGGTATCTTTGCACCTTGGGTAATGTATAAAGAAGATTTTACATCAATCGGTGGACATGACTTCTTATTCGCACCTATGGAATTGGAAGATTCTGATATCTTCAATAGATTTCATTTAAATGGATATAAGTTAATTCAGAGTAGAGATGCATATGTGTATCATATGACTTGTAGAGGAAGCAGGTTTAAAGATGGTATTGAAATTGAAAAAGAGATTCCATTACCTGATGGAACTATTTGGTACAAACCAAAAGATTCAGAAGAATATACAAAACTAAGACAAACTAAGTTCAAAGAGTGGTGGAGAAAATGGCATATTGATGTGTTGCATGATGATAATATGTTACCAATTGTACCAAAACGATACAATACGGGTTTTGTTGTTAAAAATTGTAATACACAGCTATTATCAATATTAGAACCTTGGTGTGATACTATATATGTAGATTGTGAATATGGTGCTTATGTAGCATTGGAAAATAAACAATCTGAATATGATATAACTGATAGAGTTAAACCATTTGATAATGAAAAAAATAATGATATAATCATTTCGTTTGATGCAACTAAAATCACACAAGAACATTTTGCTGAGTTTATTAAAAGGTTACCTTTTATAATTGAGGAAACTGATACATTTGGAAGTTTCTCATTTGATATATTTGATATATACATCAAATCTTTGAAAACCATTGATATGATTAAACCACATTTTAAAAACGTATTTTAATGAGTAAGAAAACATTAGTGTGTATTCACATCATGCCAAATGAAATAGAGATGTTTCAAACCTTTATGATTCAATATCGTAAGGCACTTATGTATTGTAAGGATTATGAGGTGTACATAAAGGCAACTTTAAACCTAAATCCAAAATTGACTGATTGGGATAAAAGTGAATTAAAGCAAGATTATTTCATTAAGATATTTAATGAACAATTTCAATATAAGGAAATACATCAACTTAATGAAATAATATTAGATGATTCTATGTGGGGTACGACTCAACAAAAACGAGAATCGATTAAGATTGATTACTTTGACCAATTCGTATTTGTAGATACTGATATAGTTCTCCACGAATTCCAATTATTATATCAGCTCAAAGCAGCTGAACCATTAAATGGCAAATTTATAGTTTCACCTGCATTACCTAAATGGTTTGATGATAGTTGGAATGTATTGACTTGTAGTGGTATGGAAAATATTGCTTTCAATACTAAGGAAACATTAGATAGTGTATATCTACAACAACCAACTGAGTTGAATATGAAATCAACACCCTACATTAAATTCGGATGTGGTATGCACACATTATATTCTAGAGAGTTTTGGCAGTTCATTGGAATACCTGAATCATTTGGAGGATATGGACCCGAAGATACTTTTGCAATGGTAGCATCTACTAGAGCAAACGAACGTGGATATAATATCAAACAATATGTCTTAGATGGGTTATACATCACCGAAGATTACTTTAATAGGGAACCTACCATTAAAGATAAAATCACTAAAGCTGATTTAAAAGAGGATTTCTACGAAACAGCTAAATCACATTACACACAAGAAATGTTACAATTCATCAGTACACTTTAATCGTTTCTATTCAATATCAATATTTATACCCAAATAGGTTATGTTAATTGGTTACTTAAATTAACTAAACAAACATATTATGGCATTTAAAGATATTTTTAAAGACAAAAACGATTATAACGAAAAAAACATTGTAGGATTCGCATCATTCGCAGTAATGGCAGTATTCGCAGCAGCGGATATCATAACTGGAATTATTGGTACTGAACTAATAATAGATGATACTGTATTCAATTCATTCGTAATTATTACTTTAGGCTCTTTTGGAATCGATGGTGTAACCAAGATATTTAAAAAAGACGAACAATAATGATAAAAGGTAACCTCAACCTATTGGGGTTGCTGAATCATTAAATAAAATTATCTTTATATTTATTATAGAGGTAGTATAAAATAAGAAATTATGAAACTAATAGAACAACATTTAATTGAAAAGTTTGAGGAAAGATTTACCATTGAACAATTGGTAGAAGCTGGTATTCCTAAACTTTATATGAAAATGGAAGCAGTTAAAAAAGTTATTAAGGAGTTAGAAGCCGATAGAAAGAAAGTGGTGGTACCTTATAATAATGAGAAGGACCCTACTAAGAAATTAAAACTTCTTAATATCCTAAAGGATTTAACTAAAAAAATAAACGCACGTAGAAAGAATCTTATCCAAATGCAAGATATGGAAGATAAGTATGTTTCTAAATTAGGTGTTGATGATGAACTAAAATTGGAAGATACTGATATCGGACATCAGGATGATGAACCGGGTATGTTAAGAGCTGATTTAAGTACCATCGAACGATACGCAGATGAGTTGGGAGAAATGATGGTTGAGTTTGAAGAAAGTGGAAAAGAGATTGACTTACCACATTGGTGGCAAGCTAAAGTTATCAAAGCAAAAGATTACCTAATAGGTGCAAAACATTACCTTAGAGCAGAATTAGAAAAAGGAAAATAACAACAACTATGCAAACTGAATCAATATACGCAGTATTTATCACATTAGCCACAGTCTTAGGTTCAGCCGGAGCTTGGAGGTTTTATGAGAAACGTGCTCAATACAAAAAAGAAGAAGAAGATTTCATCAAAGATGATTGCGCAAAGCGTATTGATAGGTTGGAGGAATTATTGGAACGTAGCTCAAACGAAAAAGATGACTTACGAGAAAAGATATTACAACTCACAAAGGATTTAGCAGAACTTAGTGTTAAAGTACAATATTTAGAAAAAGAAAACCTAAGATTATTGGAATTAAATAATCAGGCTTTTATTAATCAAAATTTGGATAAGTTAAAATAATTTCGTATATTAGTATGTTGATAAAAGAGCAAGAAGATATGATAGCACGAAGTTTACTTACTGAAAAAAAGAGTTTAAGAGTTTTTGATTTTGATGATACTCTTGTAAAAACAACTTCATTCATATACATCACTCATTCGGATGGTAAAAAATCAAAACTAACTCCGGGTGAATACGCAGTTTACGATGAAAAGGATGGTGATGATTTTGATTTTTCAGATTTCAACAAAGTTAAAGACCCAAAGGAAATAAAAAGTATTACTAAGATTTTAAGAAGAGTAATGATGAGTAGTGGTGGTAGTGGTGTTTATATCTTAACTGCTAGAGCAGCATACAAACCTATTAAGAAGTATCTAAAAGATATTGGAGTAAATTCCAATAAAATATATGTAGTAGCATTAGCATCCAATAACCCGAAAGATAAAGCTGATTGGATAGAAGATAAAATCGATAACGAAGGTTACGATGATGTGTATTTTGCTGATGATTCCAAAAAGAACGTAGATGCAACTAAGAAGATGTTGAGAGGTAAGGATGTACGTTGGCGAGTTCAACATATAAAACACTAAAAAACTATATTTATAATATAATAACAATTAAGTATGAAAATCAATATTAAAGCAGGTGGTAAAACTCACAAAGTTGAGTTTAAGTTTATACCCCAACTAAAAAACAAAGGGTTAATCGCTATCGCAAAAAGTTCTAAAGAATTGGATGCACTTCAGTTAGCTATCGCAGATAGAGCTGGTGGTGATGAACTGATTGATTATATCATATTAAAAGAATTAGATAAGAAATTAAAATTACCTGTTGAAATTGACCATAGTTATGATGGTGCTGGATACGGATTTGTATTTGATTTCTACACAATAGCAAAAAAACTAAATTAAGATGGCAAAACCAAAGATGCAAACAATCACTCGTAAGGATTGGGATAAGAAACATAAAGATTTTAAACTAATCGGTAAGGATAAGATTCCTTACATTATGGTTTATGATAATGGTACAAAGTTAATCCCAGTGAAAATCATAGAGGGTGAAATTGAAGAAAGTGTTGCATCAGCAATAGACCAAATTAGACAAGATTCAAAAGATATTAGAGATTTCTTAAAGAAGGTATTTTCGGATAGTGATTTCAGAGCAATGAAAAACGATAAAGATTTCGTTCAGTATCTTAAATCAATATATGAAGGAGTATCGGTAAACGAATCATCTAACGTTAGCAAACGTAGAGCTGGTGCTGAATTAAAACAAAAATTAAAAGGTAAACGTTCTGATGGAATGGGTAAATATACCGCTACTATCTACGGAATGGATTCAGCTGGTAAGCGAGTTGAATTAAAAAGTTTAAATGATTTAAACAAATATTCTGAATTTGAGTTAGATGAATCAGTAGTTAATGAAGGTAGAGGTATTAACGCTATCTCAAAACTACAACAAAAGAACATTGATGATATTGCTAAGGCATTGGATTTCTATAAGAAAAACAAAGATACAGATAAAAAGGAAGCTTTTATAAAGGTTCTTAAAAAACTTGGTGATGAAAAGAAGAAGTTGGCTAAGGAACTTGATGATAAAGTTAGTGGTATGTATAAGGATGCTGAATACAAAGGTGAATCAGTAGTTACTGAAGCTGGTGATACAAAAGTAACTCTAACAAAAAGAAGAGCAAATTTGGTTAAATCAAACGAAAGATTTGGTAACTTAGAATCAAACCCCAATCGTAGAAAAAAGATATCTGTTAATAATGCAGAAATTAAATCAATTGACTCTAAATTGAAATCGTTAAGTAAAAACGAATCAGTAGTAAACGAAGGTAAATTCAAAAAGGATGATTTAGTTTATAATAAAAGAACTAAGACTGTTGGTATCGTAAGATTAGGTGATGATAAATCAGGTGAAGTGAAAACTGATGCTGATGGTAATGTGGATGTAGATGAATTGGAAAAATATAATCCAATTAAAAACAAACACCAAAACAATGCAAAGGTTGCACCATCTACTGAAAAGGAAGTAAGTAAGAGAGGTTTATTTAATCCATTCAAAAACGAATCAGTAGTTACTGAAGCTAAAGAAGATGATGTTATCATTCAATTAAGAAAAATTGTAAAAGATAAACAAAACGCTTTAGTAGTTGATACTAAATCAAAGAAGAAAGTAAGAGTAGATATGCAATCAGCATCTCTAATGGTTCAAGTATATGATGCACTTAAACAACAATCTAATAAAGATAAGTTTGTAAAGAGTGGTATTGTAGCAATGGGACATATGGCATACAAACTTATGAAGAATGAGGATGTAAACGAAGGAGATGGGTTATGGGCAAACATAAGAGCTAAGAAAGCTAGAGGTGGGAAACCTGCACACAAAAACTCAAAAGCTCACAAAGATGCAGTTAAAGCTGGTAATAAAATAAATAAATCCGAATCAGTAAATGAAGGAAAATTTATTGCATTCTACAACAAAAAGCAGTATAAGATAAATGGTACTGATTTATGGGATGCTAAGAAAAAGGCAATTGCACAATTAAAGATACCTAAATCAAAGCAAGGGTTGTTAGCAATCAAATCTGAGAAATCAATGGCTAACCAAGATTTTAAATTCGAATCAACAATTTCAGAAGCTAAGGCATTCGTAGTAATGTTTAAAGTTAAGAAAGATATTAACAATAGAAATATAAAACCAGCATCAGCTGCATATTCAAGCGAAGTAGATGCTAAGAAGTTCTTAAAATCAGTTGAAAAGGATGGTGGAAAGGCAATGATAATTCGTTCAAACATTTCGGGCATGAAAGTTAACGAAGCTAAGGATGAGATATATTTCAAATCTTATACTCATGCTATTGAAGCTGCTGAAGTAATGGCTGGTAAAAAAGGGTACACTATTGAAGATGATGAGTTGTTCAACAAAGTAGGTATGAATTCAAAAAGACCTTCAGTTGGTAAAACAACTAAAGTAAATTTGGAATTACTTAAAAATGGTAAACCTCAAAAGAAAATGTTACACATTCAAGTATATGGTATGAAGAATGGGTACGAATTGAACGCATACATAAACTAATTATATTAATTGTTACAATATGAGTAAACCAAAGGCTAGAGTTTCTGTTGAAGTCCGTAAGGGTGATATTAATAGGGCTTTAAAAATCTTCAAAAGAAGGGGGTTTGATAGTGGACATATCCAAGAATTAAAGGATAGGAAAGAATACACTAAACCAACTACTTCTAAACGAAGAGAAAAGCAAAAGGCTATTTACATACAGAAGTTGAAAACAATTGAAGATAAAGATGAAAGGGGTGACTTAAACGAAACTCCCGATAAAAAAAGTAAAAGGAGATAAACTATCATGGCAGACAATATTAAAATATCCGCATTAACCGAATTAGTATCTGGTTCAATTACTGGAACTACCATAGTTCCTCTTGTTGACGGTGGTGTAACTCTAAAAGCACAAATGTCATCATTAAAGGCATTTACAAATTCAGATGTGGCAACTGATGCAGAATTAGCTAATCAGATTGCTAGTGTAAACAATACTATTAGTGGTTTGGGTACTGATGATATTTCAGAAGGTACTGCTCAATTTTATACTGATGCTAGGGTTAAAACTAAATTAGATACCGAAGGTGTACTAAGTGGTTCTTTTCCTGCTGGATTTAACTTAGGTGTTATTGGTGGAGGAACTTCAGTAAGTACTGTTGATTCTATCACTGTTTACGGAGCTGATGTAACTGATAATGGTAGTGGTGATATAGCTTTATCAATTAATAGTGGTTCTCTAAGTATAAGTGATGGTGTAAGAACCGCAAGTAATGTAAATACAATTAATGTTACTGGTGGTAATGTAACTGCTACAGATGGCCAGATGACACTTACATTAACTACTGATTTATTAAATACGTTTACTGGTTCTATTGATAACAGAGTGGAGTTATTGGAATCTGAATCAATTAATAACGATAATACATCTTTAAATACATTTACCGGTTCTATTGATGGTCGAGTTGACACATTGGAATTAGCTGGAAATGATAGCGATAATGCACAATTGAATTTATTCACAGGTTCGTTTTCATCATCAGTTGAAACTAGAATAACTACGATAGAAGATACACCACAATCTGTATCTGAAGATACTGTTTCTGGTTCACAGCAAATTAGTGATTTTGGATTCATCTCATCATCTAGGAAATTTATTTCAGATACACTTACAATAACATCCGCTAGTATTACTGGTGATGTAACACTTGAAGTACCAGTTGGTGGTGGTGGAGGCGAAGGGGGTGATGTTTCATTTAATAGTAATTATCATATCATATCCCAATCTGTTGCAGATGGTAGTGATACTAATTTAGAATTAACAAACATAAAGATTGGAACTGGACTAAATAATTTTCAATTTATACATTTCTCTGAATCTTTAAATAGTAGATTTGGAGCCGGTGGTGGTAGTGATTATATTCAAACTGTAACATTTGGTGAAAATGCATTAACATTTACAGGTGTAGGATCTGGGTTTAATGGAGACGTACAATTAAGTACGGGTATAATATCAGGCTCATCTCAATTAGATACGTTAGGATATTTATCGGATAGTAATGTAACTCCGATTTATATAGAAGCAAAATTACCTAGGAACTTAGTAAGTGGCTCTACTCAATTAATTGAGTTAGGGGTACCTCTAAACGAAAACACCGCATCATTAGCACTTAATGTTAATATCTCTGGTTCATTTACTGAACTATCCGCATCCATTGCATCTGACATAGCTGAATTGGATGGGGTATCATTATCATTAGGTGAAGCGACTCGCTCTTTATTAGAAGGTGGTTCATCCGATGCTTTAGGAAATGTAATAAACTTAGTTTCATCATCAGGTCAAATACAAGAAGCAATATCAGATGCATATATATCAGCATCTGCCGCAGGAAGTGGATTTGGTTCTGGAGAAAATGTAGCCGATGATATTGCAAATCTGTATGTATTTACTGGTTCCATTGATACTAGAGTAACTACAATTGAGGGGTTAGATATTGATAACGCATCCATAAACATATTTACAGCTTCATTCTCATCTTCGATAGATGGTAGAGTATCTACATTGGAAGTGGATAGTGGTGGATTAACTGAAGTTAGTTACAGTGAACTATCTCAATCATATGATTCATTTAATTCTAATTTAATATTAGATAGAGTACGAATTGGTGGAGATAGTGGAAACTATACATTTAGAGAGGTATCACAATCATTTGATGCTAGAATAAACGGAATAAGTGGGGTTACTGGGTTAGCTGGATTAAGTGATGTGGGTACAATAACTGTTGATGTAGCTGAAGGTGATATCTTAGTATATGATTCAGTAGCACAAGAATTTACACATAGCCAGGATTTAACTGGTAATTATAAAATAACTGGTTCAATTGATACAAAGGGTTCAATCAACGTAAGTGGTTCGGTAACCGCTGATTCATTTATCGCTGGGGATGTTGGTACACCAACTATAAGTGCAGCAACTACATTAGAAATTGATGCTGGTAACACTATACAAATTACGACTGGAGGGGGTGGTTTAATACTATCTTCATCAGCCGATGTTAGAGTTAACCATATGTTAACCTTAGAAAAAACAATTGGAAATCCATCAGCATCACCATTAACTGGTAGTATGATGAATAGTGGTAGTATTGGAACCGATTCCAAATTATGGTTCTTTAATGGAACTGAATGGAAAGAAATACAATTCGTATCATAATCCCAACTAATGTATGGTAACGTATAATGTAATATTACATAAAGGTGTAGATTATCAATCCTTTTGGAATGATATGGAAAACGAAAACGATGGGGGTAATTTATATATCCCCAATCGAACAGTTGATTCACCTAATCAAAGATTAAATTCACAAAGACAAACTTGGTACACACTTTCGGAAGTAGAAGCTGAAAATGTAAGAAACGATGAAAGAGTTTTTGTGGTAGAGATTCCACCTGAAAATAGAGATGATATAATTATAGGACATCATGCAACTCAAGTTGGTACATTTACAAAAACAACATCGGATAGTGGTAATTATCAAAATTGGGGATTAATCAGAGTATTATCTAAGGATAATATTTATGGTACATCAACAACTACTTCAGAAAATTACACATACACATTAACTGGAAAGGGTGTTGATGTTGTAACACAAGATAGTGGAATGCAAACTGACCACCCTGAATGGGTAGATAGATTCGAATCAGTAGATTGGGGTAGTTATGGTGCATTCACACAAAACGCAAATCACGATAGAGATTTCGATGGACATGGTTCACATTGTGCTGGTATAGCTGTTGGTAAAACTTTTGGATTCGCTAAGGGTTCTAAGGTATTTAATCAAAAGATATCTGGATTGGAAGGTAGTGGAGATAGTGGAACTGGTATTTCACCTTCATTTGCATTTGATGCTATTAAAGGTTGGCATAATGCTAAACCAATCGATACTATAACTGGATACAAAAGACCAACTGTTGTAAATATGAGTTGGGGATACCTATCGTTAGGTAAGGATTCTGAATTTACAAATATAACTTATAGGGGAGCTAGTAGTAGTGGTGGTGATATCGATACCGCTGGTGAGAGGGAAACTAACTTTGGTTTAATGAGTAATCCGTATGATGTAAATGGTGGTAATACTAGATACGCAATTAATAACAGAATCTCTTCAATTGATACTGATATAGAGGAATTATTAGATGCTGGTGTACATATATGTGTAGCTGCGGGTAATCGTTCCAATAAAACCGATGAAGTTGGTGGAGATGATTATAATAACACATATTCAATTGGTAGTGGTAATAAGTTTTATCATAGAGGTTCATCCCCATATGGTGATGCAGCAATGGATGGTTCACAAAGAGCTATCATAGTTGGTAATATAGATTCATCCGTATCATCAGGAACTTTAGATAGAAAAGCAACTTCATCCGAAACTGGACCTGGTGTTGATATCTACGCAGCTGGAACAAACATAATGAGTTCAACTTCCACTACAAACAGATGGGGAGGTGGTTCTCAAAATTACACACTAAACACTAATTTTAAACAAACTAATATAACGGGAACATCAATGGCATCACCTCAAGTAGCTGGTGTATTGGCTTGTATATTAGAACTACATCCAGAATTCACTCCAGCACAAGGTAAACAATGGTTATTAGATAATGCTGGTTCAGCTATTCTAAATACTGGAACTGGTAATGATTGGACAAATGATAGAAGTTTAAAGGGTGGTGAAGCAAAGGTATTGTATATGCCATTTAGTAACCCAATACCAATTAAAGTGACTGGATTACCAGTAACCTTTAATTTGAGTATCAAAGAAAGATAGAACTTTCTAAAATTTTAATATATATAATAAAGATATAGTACAATGATTTACGAAGAAATAACAGAAGATATATTAAACGAAAAGTTAATTACATATGGTAATAGAAAACCATATGGACAAGTTGTATTTGTTGCAGGTGGAGCTGGTAGTGGTAAGGGATTCGCAATTGAAAACTTTTTAGATTCAGCATCATTTAAATTAAGAGATGTGGATGAGATAAAAAAACAAATCCAAATTTTAAATAGAATGGGTAAGTTGGATATCAATTCGATTACTAAAAAGTACGGAAGAAATATCAAACCAAAGGATTTGGAGTTAATTAACAAAATACAAGATAAAGGATATAAATTACAAAACCTAAATCTAAAGAACCCAGACCACGTATATGCTTTACATATATTAGTAGATGCTATTGGTATCAAAGATAAATCATTAATAACTTTATTAAGGGGTAAGAATAACCCAGAAACACTACCAAACATATTATTTGATATAACTGCAAAGAAAGTAACATCAATTACTTCGGTGGTAGCTCAGTTGAAGGCTGTTGGTTATAAAGCTGATAATGTTCACTTAACTTGGATACTTACAAATTATGTTACGGCAATGGTTAACAATAAGAACAGAGCTAGAATGGTACCTGATGATATTCTTTTACAAACACACGAAGGTGCAACTAATACTATTTGGGGGATTATAACTAAGGCACTTCCTAAAGGTATGAATGGTAGAGTTGATGTAATTCTAAATAATCCACAAAACACTGTATTCCTAAAAGATTCAGATGGTAAGGAAATTGAAAAGACACAAAAAAATAATCAGAAAGAAAAAAGAGATATAAAGGTAAAATTTACATCTGGATTTCTTTCATTACCTCTTAAAAAGGCAAAGGGTGGCATATTTCCAGAAAAGTTTTGGAAGGATAAATTATTTAGATGGGTTATGAATAACGCACCACAATCCATAACAGCAAATATGAAAGAATCGGTTGTAAACGAAGGATATATTGATAATTATGATTTATACGTAACTCAATTCAAAAAACGAAGATTTAAGAAAACAGCAAATAGTTCAAATTACGGAGATGAGTTTTGGTATAAAGAGTACCCATTAGGTAGGTTTGTTGTCACCATCGGCGAATCTGACGCTAAGAGATTACGATTTAGTTATAGTGTATATTTCAACCCATTTCCTAAATATAAAAAGGTATTTTTTGGATTAATAAAAACTAAAAAGAAGCAATTAGGAAAATTTATTAATTACAAAGAAGATATAATTGATTTTGGCGAGGGGTTATTCAAAATAGATGATAATGTATTCATTAAAAAATTATTCAAAGTGGTAGATGCCGCAGAACAGCATGTAAAGAAAATCACCAAAGTAGATTACGAGTCATATAAAGATAGCGAAAACAGGCACCATACAGCATTAGAATCGGTAATTACTGAAAAGCAATTTAAAGGTTTAGATGGAATTGATGCTAAAACACCTTTAACTAAAATCTCAGATGTACAAAAACTAAAAATCATACAATCAACTGGAAATATTATTTCGTTTTTCGTTCCAACGGGATTTGATAGAAACTTTTGGCAAGTAATATCAACAGGTAAAATTAAAAAAGGAAAAGATTTATCAGGAGGTGTAGTTTATATTCTAAATGGTAAAATGATAAATTCCCCAAAATTCAAATCTATAAAAGATTTAATTAAAGGGGTTGATTGGGCATCGGTTGAAAAATCCCGTAGATTTAATGAATCCAATAAATAAATACACTTAACATAAAATAAATTAAAGAAAAGATTGGTTATTCCAATCTTTTTTTGTATATTAGCATTACTATAACAACTTTAGGTTTTGTGTATGAAAAAGAGATTACTCTATATTTATACACATAAGGACAAAAACTTAAAATAGTATATAATAATGGAAGAAGTTACAAACAACGAAGAAGAAGGTGAGAAGTTATTTCCACACTTAGACCCAACTAAAGATTTATCAGTAGCACCTAAACAAAGAACCAAACGGGGATTGGGAGCTAGACCTTTAATGGAATCTGAAATTAAAGAAGTTCAACAAAAAGCACGTTCTGCTGCAGAAGCTGCAAGGTTGTTGGGAGTATCCTATAACACATATAAGAAGTACGCTAAAGAATATGGTATCTTTGAGAAATTAAAGAATCCACATGGTATTGGTATCCGTAAGGGTAGTAACCCAAACGCATTAGCTCATGGGATAGATGATATCTTAGCTGGAAAACATCCAGAGTACCCAGTTTGGAAACTGAAGAAACGATTATTGGAAAATGGTTACATTGAGGAGAAGTGTAGTAATTGTGGATGTGAGGAAAGGCGAGTAACTGATTTCAGAGTTCCATTAGTATTGGATTTCATTGATGGCAACAAAAAGAACCACCTATATGATAATTTAAGAATGCTATGTTTTAACTGCTCATTCCTAATTGTTGGTAATCTTACGGGGCCGAAAAAAGAATATGAATATTAATTTTAAAAAAGTTTGGTAAATCCAATTAATTTTTGTATCTTTACTTAAATTAATAATATATATAAATATAAACGAAGATTATGTCAAAGTATTTTGAAGTAACAGTTGAAGTAGTGGTTGCCACACTAAAAAATGGTAAAGACAAGAAAAACAAAGAAATCTATTTAGTAGATGCTATGTCAGTAACCGAAGCGGAAGCGAGAGTTATTGGTGATTTTACTGATTCAGCAGCAAATATTGATTTCAAAGTAAGTGGAGCTCGTGAGAGTAGAATTATAAGAGTTATCGAATAGTGAAAGAACCTGAAGTTATTACCGAAGAGGTAAAAGTAAAAGTTGCTAAGAGAGTTCCACCGGGTGACCGATGGACTCCCTTAGATAACTCTTCAGTCGTACTTGAATCATTGACAGATGTATTAGAGTATGTTTACCAAAAAGATGGCGATACGCAATTCTTTATGGATGCTAGGGAAGGTTTTACTTATGTGATTAAAAAAGAAGAAACAATTATAGAACCAAAACCCGATAAAAAGTATTCATTGTATGGAGAAGATTAGAAGATATTTCCGAAACCTATTAATTGCATTAGCAACTATGATATTAGCATCATTTGCAGTAACAAATCACACCTCTAAGGAAAGTGAAGCAACTGAGGATTCTGATGATTTTCATATGTTTATCTAATCAGTTGATATTTATATTAAACCAACAAAATAAAAATTATGATTATTATTTACACAATAGCAGTGATAGCAGTCGTTGCAGCCGTATTAGTTTACCTTCAAAAGACAGGTAAAATAAAAGATTCAGATGGAGATTTAATTCCAGATGTAGTGGAAGATAAAATTGAACAAGCTGAAAAGGTTGTCAAAGAAACAAAACGTAGAGCTAAGAGAGTTATTGAAGAAGCTACTGATGTAGTGGATGCAATAAAGGAAGTAGCCAATCAATCTAAAGATGTAGTTGATGCAGTTAAGGGAAAAGCTCGTAAGGGAAGAAAACCAGCATCAAAGAAAACTACACCTAAGAAGAAATAATGGAATTTCAATACTTTATCATTTTCGGTACAATAAGTATAGTGGTATTGGTATTAACCTTTATCATATTTAAGTTACAAAGTTCAGTATCCGATTTGAGATACGAGCTAAAACTTGGTAAGATTAATTGCCAAAAAGACTTGGATAGGTTAGAAGATAAAATCAACCAAATAGTTGTAAAAGATTCAGAAACCTATTCTAGGGAAATTGAAAAATTAGAACATCTCCACAAATCGCTTATTAAATTAGTTGATGATAAAGAGCAAGAAAACCGAATGCACCGAACACTACTTAAAGATTAAATAATGAAGAAGGATATTTCTGATTCCTATGAATGGGAAGATGAGTTTGATAGAAAGAAGAAAAAAGGTTCTGTAAAAAAGACTAACGATTACAAACGTAAATCAAAGTACAAAGCTAATTATCTTAAAGATGATTATGATTCATAATGGCAAAGAACTCTAAAATACCAACATCAGAATATATATTGTTACTAAGTGTATTATTATCTATACTATTATCATCCTATATCTTTCTGATTGTTGGAAATGAAAGATTAGGTATATTCATTGGCTTATGGGCACCAACAATAACAGGTTTAATAAATTTCATAAACATAAAGTTTAAGAAATAAAAGGTTACTTATTTAATGAAAGATGTTACAATTTTGATTCAAGGGAAGATTTCTCAAGAATCATATAATTATTATGTGGAAACATTTCCACAATTTCCCATTGTGATTTCAACATGGTCTGACCACACATTGGACTTATCGTATTTCCCAAACAACCTACAATTTATTCAATCTAAACTTCCAAAAGATAGTGGGGAGCAGAATATGAATTATCAATTCGTTTCAACTATAAATGGATTGACCAACGTAACCACTAAATATGTGGTAAAGGTTAGGGGTGATGAGTATTATTCAAATATAGATTTTATTAGAGATTTAATAGTAACCAATCCAGAAAAGATATGGACAGTACCTGTATTCTTTAGACATGGTACGGATTTCCCATACCATATATCAGACCATTTAATGGCAGCAACAACTGAAAACTTAAAGTTTATGTATGGGGCCACTAAATATGCATTTGATAATAAGTTAATATATCATGTGGTTGATGGACAACGATATTCATATTGGGAACCTGAGATAAACTTAACTAAAGGATATCTTATGGCTAAATACAAAGAAGAATTTCACAAAAGAGAGATGAATCAGATAATGGTTGAAAACTTTGATATAATTCCATTAACTGAATTAAAACCATATAAGATAATTGCAAATATATTTAAAACATATTGGTATAATAATTTTACACCTGAGTTAAATCAAAGTATTTCTAAGATAGAAGATTTGTTGAAACCAAAAGCACCATACGAATTACAATGATACTAATATCACATAGAGGTAATATAAATGGGAGATTGGTTCCATTTGAGAATCAACCAAACTACATAGACACAGCATTAGCAGCTGGTTATGATGTGGAGATTGATGTGTGGTATGAAAGAGAAAGTGGTAAGTTATATTTAGGACATGATAAGGCTGACTATCAAATTGATATTGATTGGTTGTACGAACGAAGTGATAAGTTGTGGATACATTGTAAGAATATGGATGCACTTTCATTTTTTAATAAAAGCCACTTACAAATCGGTACCGAATACAATTACTTCTCACATGATAATGATATTGGAGTATTAACCTCATATGGGTATATCTGGTCAACTAACCTATATGATAATGGAATTTTAGTATTACCAGAAGTGTTTGAAAAAACACCAATAGAAAACACAATCGGAATATGTTCCGATATAATTCAAAACTATAAAAAATGAAAAGAGTAGTAGCGGGAATTTGTATTAAGTATAAAGATAATATACCTCACATTTTATTAGGATTAAAACCTTCAGGTCATTGGGAATTTCCCGGTGGAAAAGTTAAGAAGGATGAAACTGATACAAATGCATTACATAGGGAATGGATTGAGGAATTGGATGCTGATATTGAAGTAGGTGATTTCTATGTGAATGTGGAGAATGGTATGTATAATGTACACTTCTATAAAGTAGAACTCAGTAAAGATGAAAACGATGGAAGTGAAGCAATTGCTAAAGAACACATTGAAGTACATTGGCATGGTTTAGACAGTTTAGAGGATGTATCAATGGTTGTTGGTAATGATTTAGTAGTAGATTTATTAATAGAAGATTATTTGTAATATGAAAGTACGTAAATTAGATGAATTTTTTAAAGGTTGGGTAGTTGGTAACTTCGAACCATCATTATTTAAAACTGATGACTTTGAGGTATCGGTTAAGAATTATAAAAAAGATGAATACGAACATACTCATTACCATAAAGTGGCAACTGAAATAACTATTATCACAAAAGGTAGTGCTGAGATGAATTCAGTAGTATATAATGAAGGTGATGTTATTATAATAGAACCTGGTGATAAAACCGATTTTAGAACCATTAGTGATGTAACAACAACTGTAATTAAATTTCCTTGTGTAAAGGATGATAAGTATATTGTAGAATGAGATTATTATACATAGATATTCCAAATGCAGGAAATGAAATTTTCAACAAAAACTTTGTAAATAAAGTTGTTGAGCTAGATAATTTATTTGTACCTATACATTCAACTGGTACATCTTGGAACTACCCAGCTCAAATAAAGGGTTGGCGAGATTGGGATTTTACATCACAATCAGAGGGTAAGTTTAGGGATGTTGATGAATTTGGATACGCATCAGTTGATATTCTAGCAACCACTGTTAGGAATCCGTTTAATCTACTATACCAATATTTTACCAATGATTGGGCATGGTGTAGAAAGTATCATAATTTACCAACTGATAATCATACCATAGCAGATTTTCATAAATTTGTAGATATATACTTAGATAGGTCTATTGTATTTCATGCACCATTATTTCGAAATTCACTATTTTCTCAATTAAAAGATATCAACGGAAATTGGTTACTAACTGATACTAGTATTATTTTACGATATGAATCAATAGAAGCTGATATTAATAAGTTCAGAAAACACGTCAATTTAACTGATATTAATTTAGAATCACTTCCTAAGCAAATAGATTACTTCAATATGTACACCGAAGCGCAAGTTAAGTTACTAAAGGTATTGTGGAAGGATGATTTAGATTATTTAGGATATACATTTGGTAAAACTATACAAAGCAAACCAATATCAACCCCACCACCAAAAGAACCTAAGAATACGAAGAAGATAGCAATATGTTTTTCTGGTGAGATTAGAGATTTGGAAAGAAATAAGGATTATTGGAGTAAACTTATTAAGGAATATGATATGGATGTGTATGCATCCTTTTGGAATGTTGAAAATGAGGAAAATGGGGATACGTTTGATAACTTCCATAGGTTGTATGATGTAAAGAAAACTGAAGTAGAATCGTTCAAATCGTTTGAACAATCAACTCTATCCCAGCTACGTATGGGAATCAACCCACCAAACTCATTACAACAACATCTAAGAGACTCTTGTATGAACTTTGGTACATTATCAATGTGGTATAAGATATGGAGAGCAAACCTACTTACAAAGGAATTGGATATTGATTATGATATTGTAATAAGAGCTAGAACTGATATATTCTTTGATGAACGATTGGATATAACTGAAAATGAAATGTTTAACATACCATATGGTAGAGTTAAGACATCCGATTGGAAAGATTCAGATGGTATTTGTGACTTATTTGCATATGGTTCACCTAAGTTAATGGATTATTATTCAACCTGTTTATTTTACATGATGGAGCATTTGAATAAAGATTACTATATGGTACCACATGAATTCTTCTTACACACTCACATAAATAAAGTAAGTGTACCAATACGATTTTTAGGAACTAACTTAACAATTACCAGAACATCAAAAGGTAGTGATGATGAATTATATTGTAAAGGTGTTGATGTTAAGGAGGAGATTTTACAATCAGATTTTATGGAATTAACACCTAATTCAGAGCTACGTTGGCGAGGTGATATTAAAAACATCTTAAAATAATTACTATTTTTTAAAAACTCTATATTTAAGTGAGAAACTCAGAATAAATAATATGGATATCAATGAAAGAGTACAGGAAATATTGGATAAGTTAGAAGAAGCTATATCTTATGAAGATTTCCGAATGGTTGAGGAAGCTAGAAGGGAATTATTATTTGTATTAGATGATTTGGAAACTGATTACCCAACTCACGATACTGAATACTAAAAGTTACACAATTTATATATAAAAGACTCAACTTAATTGTTGGGTCTTTTTTTTTGAAAATAAGTAAGAAAAAGCTTGTGTATGTCATTTATTATTCTTATATTAGAGTGTTGTTAAGATTGAGAGATTGGTGAACAACGTTAACCCACTTAAATTATATAATATGAATTACAAAAGATTTGACCGACATGAATTAATGAAACATGGATTCCTTTTCGATTACCACTCAACTACAATCAGATTGGTAAGAGATTACATATGGGAAACTATGAAAGAAGTACATCATCCAATACTTAATATGTTAAATGGTATATGGGATGGCTATTTATATGATGAGTTATTAGTTAAATCACTAATCCTCCCATCTGAAGATTATCGAAGAATCGAAGATATGGTTACATTGATTAATGAACATATCGAAAATCAAAAATAAATCAAATAAAGCTTGTTTAATCCAAATACATTTCGTATATTAGACAGGTAATGAGGTGGGAGTTCCATCTAATCAATAACCCTTTAAAAACATAAAATTATGAGTAAATACGGAAATTCTTCTTATTGGTTAAAAGATTGGGAAGATGAAGATAGTGTAGTTGATACAATGAGTGTAGTAGAGAAGAAATCAAATGACCTCTACAAAATGGCAGCTTCTAAACGGGCTATTTCAAACTTCGTTAACATTGTTACGAATGACCAAATTGCAGTTAAATTTAGTGAAAGAGGTGATTCTTATACTGATGGTAAAAGTGTAGTAATTGGTTCTAATATATCAGAACCAAAGGATTTTGATGTTGCTGTTGGATTAGCACTACATGAAGGTTCTCACATTAAACTTTCAGATTTCCAAGTTCTTAAAGATATCTATAATATAGTTCCTACACATATTACTGATGGGGCTATTAAGAAAGGTATTATGAATTCAGTTTCAATCATCAAAGATTTATGGAATGTTGTAGAAGATAGAAGAATTGATAAATTTGTATTTGATTCGGCTCCAGGTTATAGAGATTATTACCGAGCAATGTACGATAAGTACTTTAATGATAAATTGATTGATAAGGCTTTACAATCTGATGAATATACTGAAGAGAGTGTTGATTCGTATATGTTTAGAATTATTAACATTCATAATAAGAATACTGACTTAACCGCATTAAAGGGTTTAAGAGATATTTATAAAACAATGGGATTAGGTTCTATTGATAGGTTAAAAAGTTCCTTAGATGCTTTCAATGTGGCTCTAACAATGTTTCAAACTATTATGAGTAACTTACCAACATCGGAAAGTGAAGAAGGTGATGGTGATGGTAGTAATGACCAACAAAGTGAACAACCTCAAAACGGAAATGGTGGTAATGGTTCGGATGAACCACGTGAAATGACCGAAGAAGAGTTTGATGATTTAATGAATAGTGTAGATGGTGAATCTCCAACTGGTGGTTCTGATGAATCTCCAACTGGTAGTGGAGGAATGGAATTAGATAATGTTCCTGATGAAATGGGTACACCATCTGATTCAACTAATACTGATGAAACTGAAACAACTGAAACAACTGAAAAAGTTAAACTTTCAGATAGACAAAAACAACTTCTACAAAAGAAAATCCAAAAACAAAAAGATTTCTTAGATGGTGATATCAAAAAGAAAAAAATCACTAAGAAGGATAATATCAATGTAGAAGCTATTCAAGAATCAGGTTCGGAAGTTACTTCGGTTGGTAGTGGTATTGAAAGTTATTATGGAAACCACCAAAAAGGTACCAAATGTATTGTAGTTAAGAGATTAACACAATCACTTTTAGAAAGTAGTATATTCCCAATGAGTTATAATAATTGGAATGTTGAAGAGAACGGCCCTATTGATAAGAGACATACGGATGCAGTTAATGATGGTATTCGAATCGGAACTATGTTAGGTAAGAAACTTCAGGTAAGAGGTGAAGATAGAAATACTATCTTCAATCGCCAAAAATATGGTAAGATTGATAAACGAATGATATCATCATTAGGATTTGGAAACGAAAATGTATTCCAATATATGGAAACTGATTCTTATAAGAAAGCTAATCTGCATGTATCAATTGATGCTAGTGGTTCAATGAATGGTGGTAAGTGGACAAATACTATGACCAATGTGGTTGCACTTTGTAAAGCAGTTGATATGATTCAAAACCTATCAATACAGGTTACGTTTAGAACTACATCTGGTGAGATACCTTATATAGTAATGGCTTATGATTCTCGTTCTGATAAGTTCTCTAAGGTTAAACAAATGTTTCCATCACTAAACGTAGGTGGTACTACTCCTGAGGGATTATGTTTTGAAGCAATTATGAAAAACTTCTTAGGTTCAAATAATGATATGGATTCATACTTCTTAAATATTTCAGATGGTGAACCTTACTTTGGTAATAATGATTTACACTATTCAGGTGAACCAGCGTATCAACATACTCGTAAAATGGTAAAACAAATAGAAGGTATGGGAATTCAAACTCTATCATACTACGTTGATGATTATGTACGTGAAGGAGAAGAACCATCAAAAGGATTTAAAATTATGTATGGTGCTGGTGCAAAATTGATAGATTTAAAAAACGTTTCTCAAATAACCAAAACAATGAACGGACTTTTTCTTCAAAAATAAATGAGAAAAAGCTTGTGTATGTCAATTGAAAATCGTATATTAGAGGGTAGTTAAGAAAGAGAGAGAGATACTACCCTAACCCTAATCAAGCGAAATGAAAGATAGTAAAAATACAAAACTAAAAGAAGTTCAGTTAACTTTACAAGATTGGTTAGATGCACTTAAAGTTCCAACTCCTCATAGAAATAAGAAGAAATTCTATCGTAAAGAAAAACATAAAAAAAACATCGAATAAAGTTTGGTAGTTCCAAATATATTTCGTATATTAGACTAGTAATACAAATGGGGAATAATCCCCGAAACAATAACCCTTTAATACAAATAAAAGTTATGCAAGATTTCACAATCGGATTCGTTAAAAATGAAGTTTACAAAGTAGAAAAGTTTGGAAATTCATTTAAGTTAATTGACACTAAAGATACCAAAGTTGGTACAATGGGTGTTACTACTGGTACTCGTAAGAGTGCATATGTTAATGGTGAAGCACTACAATCGTTCATCAATAAGAATGGTAAGAAGGTTTACCGAAGAGTATCAATGGATGTTTACAACAACTTAGTTGTACCAATGAATACTGATAATGGTGGTGTTCAATTTGAAGACCAATCAGACCATAAAGCTATTAAAGATTTCATTCACAATGGTTCGGTTCAACTTAGACCAACTGAATTAGTGATGACTGATTTAAAATGGAAATTCCTAATACGTTCAGCTGTAAGAGCTAAGAACATTATGATGACTGGACCAGCTGGTTGTGGTAAAACTATGGCGGCCAAATCATTAGTAAAAGCATTAGATAGACCAGATTTCTACTTCAACTTAGGAGCAACGCAAGATGCTAGAGCAACTTTGATTGGTAATACTCAGTTTGATAAACAAAAAGGAACTTACTTTTCAGAATCAGCATTTGTTAAAGCAATCAAAACTCCAAACGCAGTTATCCTATTAGATGAGTTAAGTAGGGCTCACCCTGATGCTTGGAATATCTTAATGACCGTTTTAGATGGTGGGCAGAGATATTTAAGATTAGATGAGGCTGAAGGTTCGCCAATTGTGAATGTGGCTGAAGGTGTTACTTTCATCGCTACGGCTAACATTGGTAACGAATACACTTCGACTAGAGTAATTGATAGAGCAATTTTAGATAGATTTGTTACTATTGAAATGGATGTTCTAAATGATGAGCAGGAATTTGAATTGTTAAAGTTTATGTTCCCTGATGTTAACGAAGATGATTTAAAAGCAGTAGCTGAAATATCTCACCATACTCGTACTCAATCAATGAGTGATGCTGGTAAAGTTACCTCAATGGTATCGACTAGAGCTAGTGTTGAGATGGCTGGATTACTTTATGATGGTTTTGATTTATTCGAATCAGCTGAAATATCAATCTTTCCATTCTTCTCTAATGATGGTGGTGTAGATTCTGAAAGAACCTATGTGAAACAATTAGTTCAGAAGTATGTAAGGGATGAGGGTGAGGCTCTTTTCAATGAGCAGGAAGTTGAAAACGAATCAGAAGAAATTCCAATGTTTTAATCTAAACCCTAACCTATGAATATACTACAAAAAATAAATTGGAAGGTAAGAAAAATTAATATCACAATCTCCCCATTAAATATTTTCATTAATACCAATTGGGAAGGTTGGGGATTTAACTTACTAACAATACAAAAAAACTTAAATGAGTACTCACTATTAAAACTATGTTGGCAGTTCCCAAACGGAGCTGATAAGCAATTGAAGTTTGAAGGTGATTTCTTATTCCTTAGAACCTATCTATTAAAACTTAGAGAAGATTTAGATGATAATAAACTATGGAGTACGAATGGACTAAGTAACTTAGATACATTCAAACTAACAATATTAAATTTTATATTTAGATAATAAAATATGAAGATATACAAATTAGATAGTAAAGGCAAAGTAAGAGTATTGGAAGTAACTACCAACGAAGGTAATTTAATCCAAACATCTGGATTGCTAGATGGTAAAAAGGTAGAACATAAAAAATTGTGTAAACCAAAGAACATCGGAAAGATAAACGAAACTACTGAAGTAACTCAATCTGAATTTGAAGCTGAAGCTCTTATAGTTAAGAAACTAAGAGAGGGGTATTTCAAAACCATTGAAGAAGCTGAGAGTGTTAAGGTAATCTTACCTATGTTAGCTAATGATTATTTCAAAAAGGAGAAGAAAGTACAATTCCCTTGTTACGTTCAACCAAAATTAGATGGTATGCGAGGATTGGGAAATGATGGTAAGTTAATATCAAGAGCAAATAAGGAAATCATTACTCTGAAACATATTCAGAATGATTTGGAAGGATTTGAGGAATACATTGATGGTGAACTATACGCACATGGATTGACATTTCAAGAGAATATGAAAATCATAAAGAAATATAGAGAAGGTCAAACTGAAAATGTGAAATACCATGTATATGATATGATTTCAGATAAACCATTTATAGAACGATACAATGAACTTAAAACATTAGTATTCGGTTTACCAAATATAGAAGTAGTACCTTTAGTAGAAATCAATAGCCCAACAGAGTTAGAAGAGTATTATGGGAAATTTATGAGTGAAGGATATGAAGGTATAATGATACGATGGGGAACTGATGGATATAAAGTTAATGGTAGAAGTGATAACTTATTGAAGTATAAAAAGTTCTTTGATGTAGCTGTACCAATTGTGGATATTACACCTAATGATGCAATTCCAACTCACGGAACTATTTGGATAGAATACAACGGAAAGGTTGTAAAGACTGGTGCTAGATTATCTCACGAAGAACGAGAGGATATCTTAACCAATAAAGAAGATTATATAGGTAAAACGGCTGAAGTTAGATACTTTGAAACTACTGATGATGGTTCATTAAGATTCCCTGTATTTTGTGGTGTACGATTAGATAAATAAATTATGGCAAATACTTGTAGTACAAATTTTATTATTAAAGGAACATCAAAGGTAATTGATTTCCTATTCGAAAAGATTGATAATTGTAATGCTGGGAGGTATCCAAATGAAGGAGATACTCCACATATTGTAGATGTGTTTGGGGCAGATGCTGAACTATTTATTGATAAGATAGGTTCCAAATGGATTTCAATTCAGAATTACTTTACTAATAGTGATACTGAAATGGAAGTTCATTTTGAATCAGCATGGTATCCACCATCGGATATGTTAAAGGAAATACACCGACAATTAATTGAAATTGATTCGGATGTAACATTCACCGCTAGGTATTGGGATGAGGGGTATGAACCAATTGGTGTTATTAAAATTACAAAAGATGGTGAGTACATTACACGAGAATTGGATGATTTGAGTGTAGATGACGAGCCTGAATTCTTTTGGGATGATGTGATTGAACCATCATTCGAACAATTAGAACAACTATTAAATATAAAGTAATGAGTAAACAAACAAATGATTGGATGCAGAAGCTAGTTGATAACTACCACATCCCAAACGAAGAAGAACAATCTAATAATACACAACAACCTAAGATTTTGAAAGAATCTCAAATTAAGAAAATATTAGAAAGAGATTAATATGAGCAAACTAAAACTAGCATCCATTGTAAAGACATCTAAGATATTAGCTAATGATAAACCAATTAGTAGAGAAGATGTATTAAAACTTTCAGAGGAATGGACCGAAAAGCAAGTTATATTTTTCAAAAAGATTGTAAGGCAAGGTGGTACATTTAGAATAAATGGTGTAAAGTTTGATATAAAGATAGGTGAGAAGATACTTAATTCATTAGGTCAAAAAGATGGTGGTGTACCAAAGATGTATGGACCTGAAAAAGAATAATTAGTTAATTATTTGGTTATCTCAAATATATTTTGTATATTTACATATAATTAAAACCATAAAACCATAAAACCATGTATAACCCATTTAGATATTTTACAGAAGGTAAGTATAGAAGGAGACCTTTAAAAGCTAAGTTCCCACTTCTATTGAAGATTAGGAATGGTGATTTTGAATATTCACCATACTTTAGAGAAGCAGATGATAATATTGAATTGTATGATAAGATGTACAATGAGTTTATGGAAACTTCACCTATTAGAGATATCAATGATAAAAAGCATGAAGCGCATCAAATTGCTAAGATGAAAAGAATCAAAGCACAAAAGTTGATGGAAGTAGGAGTAAATGAAGAGAACATACGATTACATCAATTAAGAATCGAATTGGAATCTGAGTTCGGAAAGGATTTGTGGGAGAAGTGTTTGGAAAATCAAAGAGGGAAAGGTACTACTGAAGATATGTATTGGTGGTATAAGAAGCAATGTAAGATGGGAACAACACCATCAGAGATAGCAATAGCATTAGGTAGAACAACAACAAAAGGATTAAGATAATGATTACAGCTTATACAAAAGTTTGGAATACAATTAGAACGGCTCAATATGTACACTTAATAAATGGTAGTGTATTGAACCTAATAAACAACTTCAATAAAATGTATAATGATGAAGTTCGATATGGAGAACTAATGGAAGATTATAGAGCTAAATTAAAGAATATAAATGAATAGCTAATATTTAAAGTTATGGAAGTGATTAAGAGTAGATATGGATTAGAACGTACAATCGAAAAGATTGATGCTAATCGTATCCGAATAATGGGTGAATCTCAATTTGTGAGACAATCTCAGAATGATGCCGGTAAGGTAACAATGTTTGATTACGAAGGTGGTCCTTGTTTATCGGTAGGTGGTGAAATTTCATACCAAAATTTAAAATGGTTGATTAAGGGGATTACTCCAAATCAATCAAAGCATGAGGGATTATCCGAATGTGTATTAACAGTGGAGGCTAAGTATTAAATAATGTTTGGATTACTAACTGATGGTGGAGTACAAGACCCAATAATCACAAATGAGATATTGAGTAAGTTAACACCAGCTCAGAACCTACATTTGGAAAGTGGAAGATTGTTAATCAATCCAATCACCGGAGATACCATAGTACCTATCAGAGTATCACAAACTCAAATAGCAAGAATCGTAATAAATATATACTAATGAACGATAACAATTTTCAGTACTTTGATGACCAATGGAACGAACCCACCACCAATAAAGATGAGCGTGGAGATTACTATGATACCGACTTTGAGCAGGGTGTTGATGAGTATGTTCCAAAGAAAAATAGTATAACCACAATAGAGGATTAAGGGAATACCTCCTTTACATCGTTTATGGTGGGGGGAGAGTCGGAACGGATTTTTTTATTGATAGTTTTATTTTACTATATTTATATTCAAATAGTTAAATATCTTTATATTAATATGGGAAACAGCCTCAATAAAGCCTTATTTGAGATATCATCATCATTAGGGATACACCCAAAGTGGGAAAATGAATTGATTAAATCGGATTATCATCTTCAAACCTATAAGCGGTGGGAAGAAGGAAGTAGTTGTGAAAGTAAGTGTAAAGTAATAAAGGATTTATATCTTAATCGGCTACATTATTTAAAAGGATGGATAGGTTAAAGTTTAAACAAAGGTTATGTAACTTCATATTAGAGGTAGGAAACAACATATGGGAAGCTCGTAAAAATGGTTTCTTTCCTTACCTAATTATTCTCTTATTGTTCTCCCAAACCTCAATGGAGATACAACCAAAGGTGATTACTCCCTTTAAAAATAATTTCCTTATAGGACATAATGGTACACATATTGTGTTACTAATACCAAAGGGTAACCAATCACAAAGGTTAACTGAATCCATAAGGGTTCTGAGTGAAGTAACAACCCAAAAAATATAACTTAAAATCATAATTATGAAAAATTTACTATTATTACTATCGGTATTCTTAATGATGAGTTGTGGAACGTTTAAAGTATCTACACTATCTTATGACCCAATCTACACTACTGCGAATGGAGAAACCATTGATGTAAATGTAGTGGATAATGAATGGGAATTAAATAGATTACTCAGAGATGATTTTAATTTTAGATATGATTATGCTCAATACGCTAAATCTCAGCCTATATCATTTGATTGGAATAATAGAATACTAAGAAATAATAGATTCAATAGATATAACTTCAATAATAGATACAGTTGGAGTAATGGGTTCAATATGAATTCATATTGGAATAGAGATTTGATGTGGGATGATTGGTTATGGGGATATTCATCTATGAATTATGGAATGGGTTGGTCTTATAGCTGGAACAATAGAAGTTGGTCATCAAACCAATGGGGATGGAATGGATATTATGGTTATGGAAATCCTTATGGATGGAACAATAACATTTATGGTTGGAATAACTACAATAGATATAGAGGTACTAACGTAGCTTATCATAGAGGTAGAAGAAGTGGGGTAGTAAATACTAATGGAAGAGCACACGCTGCTATGATACAATCTACAAAAGTAAAAAAGAGAAGAACAATAAATACTAACGTAACACCTATACGTAATAATACAAGAGTAAGGGAAGTTAGAAGTAGTGAGGTTAGGGTTATAAAACCAAGAAGAGCTTCGACAGTAATTACACCTATTAGAAATAATAGAAATAATAGAAATACAACACCTATAAGAAATTATAATAATAAACCTACTAATAATAGTAGAAGTGTACGAACAACTTCTCCTCCACCGAGACGTTCTACACCTGTAATTGGAAAGCGTGGAGGTAATTCAATTAAAAGACAGTAATGAATAATTTGTTAAGAAACGTAGTACTATCGATTATCCTAATAGTAACATCCACTTCAATAGCAGGACAAACTAAAAGAGAATCGGTATATGTAAAAACCCCAATATTTGAGGTTTGGTACAATGAAGTATATGAACAACCAATGAAGTTGATATATAAATCTGAGAATAGAGAAACTAATGTGAATAGAGGTTCAATGGACTTTAAAACTGAAAAGTTATATCACACATCAGATAAAGCAGATTACTATCGTAACATATATGATAAAGGTCATTTAGCACCAGCTGCAGCATTCTCCGATAATATGGTGAATTTAAAACAAACATTCTCTTACTTAAATTGTGCTCTACAAGAACAAACAATGAATAGAGTAGAGTGGAGATTGTTAGAATCACAAGAACGTAAGTGGGATGATGAACAAACCTTAGTTGTAACCATCAATTTAATATTTGATGAAGGGCATGAGGTACTACCAACTGGTGGACATATTCCTACAAGAATGGTAAAACATATACTTTTTACAAAAGATAATATTTATAAATGTTTCGATTTCGAAAACATTAGACCAACTAAAGGTTGGGAAGAGCATGAGGTAACTCATAAACATTAATGGGTAGTTTGATATTTTTTGTAGTATTATGTGTATTTGCGCTGATTCAACAAAGAGATAACTAAAAAAATTAAGAAAAAACTTTGAATATCCAATAATTTATTGTATATTTATAGTTACAAAGAGAAAAAATATATATTTATAACTAATAACAAAGAACAAATTTTATTATGGCATTAACATACGAATGGAAATTAACCGGTTTAAAGAAGCAGGATACTGCTGATTTAAGTGATTTAGTAGTTGGAACTCGTTGGGAACTTAAAGGAACCAACTCAGATGATGTATTTGGAAAATTTAGTGGAGCAACTCCATTGGACTTACCTGATGCTGATGAAGAAAATTACGTTGCATACGCTGATTTAACTGAAACTCAAGTATTAGGTTGGATTAAGAGTATCGTAAGTGGTAGTGGTAGTAGTAACTATATGGAACATATCAACGAACAAATTCAAAAAGAAATCGATGAAAAGGTACATACACAATTAGAAGTTACTTCTAATGATTTACCTTGGAGTGAAACTTCAGGTAGTGCACCTCAAGAAGATGCAGCACCAGTATAGTATTCGGTAACATTTTTAAAAATAATTAAAGAAAGACTTGGTTTTACCAAGTCTTTTTTGTATATTAGTGTTTCAAACAATAAGTTATATGGCAATTACTCCCTTTTCGGTATTGGATACACGTACCAAAGAATGGAAACAACGTAAGGAATATTGGATAACCACTCAAGGTATCCAATCTGAATTAGGTAGAGAGGATACCCAAAGTAAAACAATCTTTTGGGATACTCCATCTACCAACGTTTCTATCTTTGACCCAGTCTTATGTGAGATGATGTACGAATGGTTCTCACCAAAAGGTGGAATGGTATTAGACCCGTTCGCTGGTGGAAGTGTAAGAGGAATTGTAGCTGAAGAGATGGATAGGAAATATGTTGGTATTGATTTATCTGAAACTCAAATCAAAGCTAACAAAGAACAATCAAAGAAACCTTTATGGATTTGTGGAGATTCGAATGTAGAATTGGATAAAGTAGCCGATGAAGCATTTGACTTTGTATTTACGTGTCCTCCTTATTATGATTTAGAAGTTTATACTGATAATCCAAATGATATATCCAATATGGATGTTGAATCATTTGATAAGGTATATGAATCCATACTCAGTAAATCGGTACAAAAGTTAAAAGATAACAGATTCTATGGAATTGTGGTATCTGAGGTTAGGGAACCATCTGTAACTGGGAAGTATTCTAAGGGTAGGTATAAAGGATTAGTTCGTAAAACGATTGATATGTTAGAATCAAATGGAATGGAGTTCTATAATGATATGATTCTATTTAATTCTCAACATCAAGCATCACGAATTGGTAAAACTTACTTCGAACGTAATAGAAAGATTCCATCAGTACATCAAAACATATTAATCTTTGTAAAAGGTAACCCAGACTTAGCTACCATTGAAATGGAAGGTGGGGAACCTATATGTATGGTAGATGGTAAAGAATACTTATCATTTAGACATGCTGCTATTGATGTGGAACCTAATAAGTTAGTTGCATCTGAGGTAGAACGTAGGTGTAATAGTACAAAATCAACATATAAGGATTGGCAAATCATAGGTAGTGAAACAAAACCAACCATTAAGTATGAAGTAGGTGGTGTACCATTTGAATCACCATTACAAATTTCTGAGTTAAGTGGGTTAACACCTACGGAATGTAGAAATAGAATTGAATCAAACAACCCAATATATCGTCATTGGATTAAAGCAGATGGATGGGATGTTACCTATTCTGAGATGGAAGATGTATGGGAATGTGGGTTGGAATTGGAAAAACCAATCATAGATATTGAGGGTAACTCATTTTATTCGTTAAAAGAAGCAGGTGAATACTTAAACATATCAGCAGAGAGAGTAAGACAAAAATTGAACGATTTGAAATTTAATCGTTGGATTTATTTGTATAAGTAAAATAAATTTCGTATATTTGTAAAATATTAAAAAGTAAAACAATGAAAAAAATAACATTATTAGCTATTATGTTGGGATTGAGTACATCAGTATTCTCTCAACAAACTAACGATACTACAACTAAACTAGATGAAGTTGTTGTAACCGCAACACGTAGTGAAATCTCATTAGAGGATTCACCAATACCTACTGAAGTGATTGGTAAGAGGGAAATCGAAAGATTAAACCTAATTACAATGCAAGACCTTTTACAAGCTAAAGGTATTCAAGTAGCACCAATGAAAAGTGGAGGGTTTCAATTAAGAGGTCTTTCATCTGAGTATGTATTGGTAATGATTGATGGAGTTCCAATTGCCGGAAGGGAAAGTGGAGCGTTGGATTTATCCAATATCAATTTAGGAAACGTAGAAAGAGTTGAAATCGTAAAAGGTTCAATGTCATCTCTATGGGGTAACCATGCAATTGGTGGTGTGATTAACATCATTACTAAGAAAGGTGGTAAACCATCTATACAACTGAATACTCAATATGGAACTAACAATACATCTTTGTTAGGATTGACTGGAAACTTTAATAAAGGTAACTTCAGTAATGTATCTAAGGTAACATTGGGAAACTCAGATGGATTCGATGCAGACCCAAATACATATGGTAAGACAGTCTTACCATCTTCTTTATTAAACATCTCAAATAGAAGTACATATAGTGATGGTGTAAACACATTCTCATTAGCAGCTAATTACTTTAAGAAAGATTCAGAAGGAGAAACTGTAACGGAAACGAATACAGCAGGTCAATTGATTGAAACTACTGAGGAAAATACATCCGATAATCTTATTTTAGATTTAAACTATAAAAGAACATTCGGAAAGTATGTAAGTGAAATCAAATTATCGAACTCATCTTTTAGTAATTCTAACAAAGCATCATTTGAATTCTTTGGACAAGATGTTGAAAGAGTAGATGAGAGTACGCAAAATATATTCCAACCTGAGATGATTAATTCTTATAATTGGAATGATAAGAACCAAACTACATTAGGATTTGGTATGAGAGAATACACTTATGATACTGAGAGATATGGTGGTGAAAGAAACTTAGGTTCATCCTTTGGATATCTACAACACTATCTTAACTTAGGTAAACTAAATATTATAGCTGGTGGTAGATTCGATAGTTATTCTGAATTCGGTTCGAACTTCTCGCCAAAGATATCTGCTAAATACGATGTAGGTAAATTCTCATTCAATACATCAGTTGGTAGTGGATTCAGAGTTCCTGATTTTAGAACAATGTATCTTTCTTTAGGAGGATTCACACAAGGATTCTATGTATTAGGTTCGGAACTTATAGAAGATGAGATTAATTTCTACCAATCAAACAATCAAATAGCTTTCTTAGCATATGATATCAACGATATTAATTCATTAAAATCAGAAACTTCTGTATCTTATGATTTCGGAGTATCTTATAAAATAAACAATAGAAGTAAAGTAGGGGTTAATGTATTCCAAACTAACACAACTGATTTGATTGAATCAGTATTTGTAGGACAGTTTATCAATCAAACCATATTATTTGGATACACAAATATCAATGATGCAACATTTAGAGGAATTGAATTTGAAGGATTGTATCAGAAAGGTGGACTAAGATTAGATGGTTCATACCAATACTTAGAAACTGAAGCTATTAAGGGTGATGGAACTGAATTCTTCTTAGGAGAAAGACCAAAGCACTTAACTAACTTATCAGCATCTTATACAACATCTAAGAAATATTCATTCGTATTGAATGGTACACACAAATCAGAATACTTCTTTAGAGATGTAGATGGTAGTGGAACGCAGGATGTGAATGAGTTTATACCTCAACATACATTATTAAACGGAATTATTACAAAGCAATTTGGAAAATACACAATTGGTGTAGGTTCTAATAATATATTAAACTTTACAAATAGTGAGTTCTTGAAGTTTCAAAACGGAAGAACTGTATTTGGAAAGTTAACTTATAAACTATAATAAACAATGAAGATATTAGTAACAGGCGGGAACGGCTTCATCGGTTCGAATCTAATTAAGAAATTACTATCAGAGGGGCATAATGTTGTTTCATTGGATGATTTATCAACTGGTTTGAAAGAATATGAAGTTGAAGGATGTAATTATGTATATGGGGATATTGAAAATCTCTTATATTGGAAAGGTGATAACTTTGATTTGGTTTACCATCTTGCTGCATTAGCTAGAATCCAACCATCATTCGATGACCCAATGGAAACATTTAGAGTAGACACGTTTGGTGTTCAAATTGTAGCTGAATGGGCTAGACAGAATGATGTAAAGGTTGTATATGCTGGTTCATCATCTCGTTGGTGTAATCCAGAAACATCACCATACGCAACTTGTAAGAAGTTAGGTGAGGATATCTTAAAGATGTACCGAACTGCTTATGGATGTAACTTTGAGATTGCACGTTTCTATAATGTATATGGACCAAATGAATTGGTTGATGGAGAATGGGCAGCTGTTATTGGTATTTGGAGAAAACAAATCGAAGAAGGTAAGGATATCACAATTATATCAGATGGTGAGCAACGTAGAGATTTTACTTATGTAGATGATATATGTGATGCATTATATAAGATTGGTACAAGTGATAAAAAGCATGAAGATGCTTGGGAATTGGGAACTGGTATGAATTATTCAATCAATGAAGTATATGGTTTCTTCAAAGAAAGGTTTGAACACATAGAGAAAGTACATCTTCCAGATGTTGCTGGAAACTATCGACAAACTCTTAGAGAAAACGATGATACTTTAGAGAGATTGGATTGGGCACCAACTGATAGATTAAAAGAATATATCCTATCACTTTAATGAGTAAGATTGTAAATATATTCGGAGGACCTGGAATTGGTAAATCAACTATTGCTGCTGGTGTGACTTACCAACTCAAAAAGAATCACATTAGTTGTGACCAACCCTATGAGTTTCCAAAGTTATTGGCATGGGATGAGAACCATTCAGCTATACAAGACCAACTCTATGTTCTTGCAAATCAACATAGAGGAATAGTAAAGAGTTATGGTAAGGTGGATTACATAGTATTGGATTCACCTATCCTACTCTCTTTAACTTATCGTAATTACTATAAAGGTATTGATTACCCATCAAGTTTATATGGAGAATCATTTGATAAAATGGTATTAGATGTATTCAATCAATATGATAACATCAACATTGTTTTACAAAGAGCTGATGGTGTTCATAACGATATGGAACGATATCAAAACTTAGAAGAATCAAAGGAATTGGATAGAGTTATAGAACATAGTTTAATAGATAACAATATCCCATTTCATTCCGTAATTGTAGGTGAGCATACAGTAGATGAAATTATAAAATTAATAGTATAAATAAATGAGAGTAATTGTTACAGGTGGGTGTGGATTCATAGGTTCTTCCTTTGTAAACTACCTACGAAAGAATGTTGAATGTGAGATAGTTGTTATAGATAAACTAACTTACGCTGGTGATGTATTCAGAATTCCAGCAGACATCCAACTCATAGAAAAAGATATTTGTGATATTGAATTAAATGATATTGGATATGCAGATTACATTGTAAACTTTGCAGCTGAATCGCATGTAGATAACTCTATCTCAAATGGGTTACCTTTTGTAAAAACCAATGTTGAAGGTACTTTTAATATGTTAGAAGTTGCTAGAAAGATTCCTAACTTAAAGAAGTTTGTACAAATATCAACTGATGAAGTTTATGGTGATATGGATAGTAGGGAACTACCATCTGCTAATGAGAATACATCACTTAAACCATCATCATATTATTCATCTACCAAAGCAGCTGCTGACCATTTGGTTGAATCGGCTGGTAGAACATATGGATTACCTTACTTAATTACGAGAACGTGTAACAACTTTGGAGAACATCAACATTGGGAAAAGTTCTTACCAACGATAGCTCGTTCTATTCAAAATGATAAACCAATTCCATTATATGGTGATGGTAGTAATCGAAGAGAGTGGATTTGGGTTGAGGATAATGTAAGAATGGTCTATGATTTGATGATATCGGATATCGGAATATGGAATATCGGTAGTGGGGATAGCTGGACTAACAAACAAATCATTGAGGAAGTTGGATTGATAATGGATAAGAAAGTTAATTTCGAATTTGTTGCTGATAGATTAGGACATGATGGTAGATACACCATTGATATCAGTAAATTAGAATACCATTATGAAACTATTAGATTAACTAATAAAACTATTCGTAAATTTCTACTAGAAAGATTTGGTAGTTCCAATTAAATTTCGTATATTTACATATGGGTTGAAAAACACCCTAACCCAAATTAAATAATTAAACACAATTAAAGTATGAAAGGTATTATAATGTTAATAGTAATCTCTGGCATCCTATGGGGAGCTTGGATGAGTTATCAATGGTTAAGAAACAAAGATAAATAATAGATATGGATTATTTTGATATAGGATTAATTTTAGGATATACATCCACAATTATATTTTTAATACTAACTCTCAAAAACAGATGGTTTAACGATAACGCTTTAGAAGATTTATATCTTTGGTGGGATGGTGAAAGACATGATGGAGGTGAATTACTATCATGTATTTTACTTGCAAGTAAGGTGTTACTGTTAGCACCACTATTGATATCATTGATATGGGGATTACTACTACCAATGGGATTAATAATCTTTATTATATTAAAAATTAGACAAAGAAACATAAACAAAAACAAAAACAATAGAAATTAACAATTAAAACAATTAAAAAATGAAAAAAGTTATATTAGTATTATTAGTAGGGTTATTTGGATTGACATCATGTGAAACAGTAGATAGTGGTCATAAAGGTGTGAGAGTATCATGGGGTGGAGAAACTGATATGAGTAAAATATATGGTGAAGGAATGCACAATGGTATTATGTATCTTTTCGATGACATGATTGAATATGATGTTAGAGAGAAAACGACAGTTCAAAGATTTGAATTTAATGATAAGAATAATATGGTAACGAAAGTTGAATTATCCTTAGATTATAGTTTAAATCCACTAAAGGTTAATCTATTACATACTAAAATTACAGATGTTGAAATTAAGATATTAAAAACTTTAAAATCAGCAGGTAAGGAAGTAGTACCTCAGTATTCAGCTATTGAATTAAACATATCTAAAAGAACTGAAGCTGAAGCAAAGTTAGCACAAATTATAGCTGAGGAATTACCTGAGTTTTATATTGAGTTTAAGAGATTACAAATGACTGATGTTGATATCCCAGAAGCAGTTGCAAATTTAGCAACTGAAACGGCAGTTCAGTTAGGTAGAAACGAATTAGCTAAAAAGAAGGAAGCTGAACAAACCGCATTAGCAAAAGCAGCAGTTGCTAAATCAAAAGGATTGTTTGAAGCAGCTGAGTTTGATGTTAAAACTAAGAAATTGATGTCACAACCAGCGGTATTAAAACTATATGAAGCTGAAACAAATAGACAATGGGCTTTGCAAGGTAAATCTAAGTACGGAAGTAATAACGTATTTGGAGCTGGTGTAAGTGTTCTGAAAGGATTAAAGAACTAAATCCTATATAATAAGAAACCCCAATTTGAAAGAGTTGGGGTTTTCTTTATTGAAAATAAGTAAGAAAAAGCTTGTGTATGTCATTTATTATTCTTATATTAGAGTGTTGTTAAGATTGAGAGATTGGTGAACAACGTTAACCCTTTAAAACTAAATAATATGAAAACAATCGGAACTAAGTACGGAATTGAAATCACAAGACCTTGGAACAATGAGATGTATGACCACAACGATAAAGTTGGTGAACTTCTTAAAATTGAATTAGAAAACACTTTAGAAGAAATTTACGATAATGGCAATTGTAGTAAAGGTGAACTAAATGAGTTCTCTAAGGTAATTAGTTATAATTATGGTGATGGATATGATGTAGAATCTATGTACCCACTTATCAAAGAGAGTATTGATGATTTACAAAACTATCAGTTAGCTGAAGATATTGAGTGGTTAGTTAAGAGAAACCTAATAGTAACACCTAAAATCGGATTCGTAGGATATGGAAAGTAAACTAAGAGAAGAGTGGATATCGGAACCAAACCTTAGAGTTTGGAACAGTAGAAGTTGTGTACAAAAGAATGAATGTAATTGTTCTAAACCTAAGTTAGTAGAACTTTGGGAGCAGGATAGTTGTGTAAGAGGTAGGATAGATACCATAGTTTGTACCAATTGTGATAAAGTTGAATCATTTAAAATCATAAGATAATGGGAAAAACAAAAAAACAATTAGAACAAATTGTTCTAAAAAAAAGTAAAGCACCTGAATTGTTTGAAGGTAGAACTAAAGAGTGGAATGATATCCCAGAAAGACAATATAGAAGTAATCAAGGTAGAAGTCCTCAAAAAACTGAAGCTAATTATAAAGTTATGCTTCTAGCAATGCTAGGTATGTTGATTATATTAATTGGTACAGTACTGTATGCGGTAATAAAAAACATATTTGCTTAGTGTATTGGTTCAAACGTAAATATCAACAAATACAAAGAGTATTGGATTACTTACCAATCATTTGGAAGGGATTTGATTTTGATTATAAATATGCTACTGAATTATATGGACATCAATTAGGTAGGATTGCTAATTTCTTAGAATCAGATAGAGCACATACAATGTGCGCTAAGGATAATGCTAAAAGAATCAGAACCACATTAAAGTTAATGAAACTTGTAGGTGATGAAGAATATGCAATGGAATATTTTGATTATGAAGATGTTAAATATAACTTTGTTCCCGTAGTAATTAAAGAAGCTGGTGATTGTGATGGTTGCTCTACTATTGAAACGGATTACATATCAGAAAGATATGATGAGTATTTTTCTAAGTATCCATTGATATACAGCAAAGTTGTTGATTTAGGTTTAGGTCCATTTTCATCAAAAGAAGGTGATACTGATTTTAAAATAAAAAGGATTATAGCAATGAATATTGCACATCTTAATCACGAAAGAGCTAGAAAAACATTACATAAATTAATAGAACGTAACCAACAAAAGTGGTGGGATTAATCATATGGGAAATCTAAATCAATTACCTACTGTGGTAGTGATATATAAAAAGAGAAAGAATGGTAGTGGTAAGGTTTATATGGAAATATTCAAAACCACTCGATTAGATGATATAATCGATGCTAAGAAACGTAAGCCACCAATACCACATAACTATGAGATATTAGATATTGGAGTTGGTGAATCATTCGTAGAAAGATATAAAAAAAAATATAAATTAAAGTAGTGAAAAAGAATTTTAAACATTTAGTAGTAATAGGGCATCCTGATAAGAAATCATTTTGTTATAATGGAATATTCAAAACTATTATAAGACAAATGGAAAAGCACAATGAGGTGTTTGAGATTATTGATGTGTATGATGATAAGCTTCATCGTAATAGAACTGAATTGATTAAGGAGTATAAGAAATTAATTACTTGGTCAACACACATTTATTTTGTATCACCAGTTTGGTGGTTTAGAATGACACCAAAGATGGAAACATTCTTTGATGAAGTACTAACACCGGGATTTGCATATAACTTTGTACCAATGATAGGTAAGTATGCTTATCCTAAACCAAAATTAAGTGATAAGAAGGTTAGAACATATATTACACACGGAGCACCAATGTTACCTGTTGTTACGTTGTATCTTAATTCAGTTAAGTTAAGATTGGTAATGGGAGTTTATACATTTGTATTTGGTTGGAATCTAAATAGGTGGTTTAAAACAAAACAATTTTGGTCTGTTCCATTTGTTACAAAAGAAAAGAGAGCAAAGTATTTACAAGTAGTAAAGAACGATATTAAACGAGATTTAAGATAGAATGAATTGGATAGATAAAATTTACATAATATCACTTGATTCACATCAAACAAGAAGAAACACCATTATAAGAGATTTGGATTCTGGTGGGTTTGATACCCGAAAAGTACAATTTATTGATGGTGTAGATGGTAGTCAATTGGATGTTAATCAATGTATTAAAGATGGTATTATTAATGATACCTTCTTAGACCCATATGGATTACTGACAAAATCTATATATGGTTGTGCATTTTCACATCAATTGGCTTATGAAATGTTTTTAAATACTAAATCGGAAAATGCTTTGATATTAGAAGATGATGCATCATTAACACATACATTACTTAGAATGTTATTACCAAACTCAACGGGATATACCAAATTAGTTGATGAGGTTGGTAGTATAGATTGGGAAGTAATTGTTATGGGTGGTCAAACTACTCATATGGAATATGAGGAAAGTGATTCATTGATATTAAAGAAGATGGTTAAATACCCAAATGGATATGCAGGGCATTCGTATGTAATAACCAAATCAGGTGCACAAAAGTTGTTAGATAATAATAAATGTGTTAGATTTGCCGCTGATGTTAATATCCATATGAGTGATGTTAATCTATATTGTACACCAGTATCATATTTTATTCAAAAGATGGGAAATATGAAAAAGGAATTGGTATCAAAGTTAATGAATGATTTTCAAAATACGTTGGTATATAACCAACGTGGTTGGGATGTTAATGAGATAGCTTCTGGAACACTCACTGGTGATGATGCTGGGGTAAATTCAGCTACCATTTCTGATAAGATTGAGTTAGATAGTGTTGATTGGAAACCATTTCAATGGAAAGGTGATGTAATTGAAGGTTGGACAAACATACATTTAAAATTATAAATGAAGATACTGAAGCTTGTGTTATTTATTATAAGTGAATGGATTAAGGAAAAGAATAAGAACAGAAGAAAATCAAAGTGGGATTTATGAATAAATTAGATAAAGAATACCAAATGTTACTTGAATATATTTTAGGTAACGGAGTGGAAAAGAAAGATAGAACTGGTACAGGTACTATATCTGTATTTGGTACCCAAATCAGACACGATATGAGTGATGGGTTCCCTTTACTAACTACCAAACGAATACCTGTTAAGACTATGATGACTGAATTAAAATGGTTCTTAAAGGGAGATACTAATATCAAATATTTAGTTGATAATGGTTGTAACATTTGGAATGGTGATGCTTATAAAAAATACCATCAAGCATTCCCTGAAACTGAAATGTTATCTCAAGAACAATTTATCACTTTAATTAAAACCAATGATGAGTTTGCAGAGAAGTGGGGTGAGTTAGGTCCAATTTATGGTAAGCAGTGGCGTAACTGGGAAACTGGATTTGATGAATTCGAACGGAATGAACATACACCAATTGACCAAATCAAAAACCTTTTAGAACAACTAAAAACAAATCCAAATTCTCGAAGGCTAATGGTTTCGGCATGGAATGTTGGAGAGTTAGACAAAATGACCCTTCCTCCTTGTCATTATGGATTCCAAGTTTACACTAGGGAGTTAAGTGATAAAGAGAGGTATGATTATTGGTGGAAAAATAATTATGAGACAGGTATGGAATACAATGAATCTAACATACCTAATTTTGATGATGATTATTATACGAAAACACCTAAGAGGTCTATATCCTTAATGTGGAATCAAAGAAGTGTTGATACATTCTTAGGGTTACCATTTAACATTGCATCATATGGTATGTTACTCACCCTACTCGCAGAAGAGGTTGGGATGATACCTGATGAACTTATTGGTAATTTGGGAGATACTCATTTATATCTTAATCATATTCAACAAGCAAAAGAGCAAATAAATAGAGAACCTTATCAATTACCAACAATTGAAATACATATGAGTGATATATTAAATGGTGAGTTTGATTATGAACTTGCATATTACCAATATCACCCAACTATAAAAGCACCATTAAGTAATTAAGATATGGACCACACAAGATTATACGAAATTAAAATAGAACAACTTGAAAAAGAAAAGAGAAAATTGAAAGTTGATAACGAAAAACTTATGTTAGAGATATTAGAACTCAGAGATGATGTCTATGATTGGAAAGAAAAATATAAGGAATTAAAAAAAACAATAACAAATTAAAAAACAATTATGAGAAAATTTTATAGAAGTACGAAAAACAAATACCTAACAGGTGTTTGTGGTGGGTTAGGATACCACACAAAAGTAGACCCGATTATATGGAGAGCATTCTTCTTATTATTAGGACCAGGTTCAATCGTTGCATATTTAGTATTAACCATTTTAACTGAGAAGAAATAATATGTTACCTTTAAAAGAAGCAACTGCTGAAAAGCACAAATTGGCTGAAAGGATGCCATTCAATGGTAGAATGTATACCGGAAAACTAACAGATGATGAATATTGTATATATTTAAAATCTCAATTGGCAATCTTTACCACATTGGAACGTAACTTTAAGTTACCATCCGAAAAGTTAAGTAGAGTTAATGCAGTACAAAGAGATTTGGTAGCATTGGGCTCAAATCAATTGGAGATGTTTCCAGATAAAGCTACTCGTAAATACGTTGAGTATTTAGAAACGATATCACAAGATGATGCTATGGCTCATGTCTATCTTAACTACCTTGCTATTATGTTTGGTGGACAGATGATGAAAGCTCAAACACCTGGACCTGGTCATATGTATGATTTCGAAGATATGAAAGGTGCTGCTGGTTCAGTTAGAGAAATCCAAAAGGATGAGTGGGCTGATGAAGTTAACAAAGGATTTGATTTTATGATTGAAATCTTTAAGGAATTGGATAATGTATAATATAGTTGAACGAATCAAATATCATAGTGATAAGTTTAAGGAAATCATTGAAGCGCAAGCTGGGGTTTCTGAACTTTATACTGATGATTATGGTTGGGAAAATTATAGATACGAATCACCTCTATTCAGATTAGCACACGTTGAACGTTATTCTCATATGGGATTGCAAGTTGTACATATAACTTGCTTCCCTCGTAAGAACTCAAAAGCACCTATCTTTGGATTTGATGTAGTTGGTTATCAGAATGATGAAAAGCAAACATCTAAAATTAGTGGTGTGTTTATTGATGTTTCACCAATTATGTATGAGGAGAAGTGGCACGATACCCAATGGAATAAAGATAGAAAGTTACCAGTATGGGCAACTGTATTTTCAAAGGATTTCATAGCAGTAAGACCTACTGAAGATGAATATGAGAAAGTATTTGAAGTTGGATTTACAGCATTTGAAAAATACATAGAAACTTTGAATAGTGAAGTAGATTTAACTGATGATGTTAGTGAAATTGAACAAATTATAGATAAGCAAAACACATATTGTAAACACCAAGCATCAAACCCAAGAACATATGGAGCATTAAAAGCAAACATTGGTGAGGAAAAGGCTAGGTACTTTATGGAGAAGGTTTTATTTCCACAAATAGATAAAGATTGAAAACTAAGAAGATAATAATTGAAGATGAATCTATGGTAACGTGGAGTATAGAAAACCACTACACCATTAATTTAGCATTGTATGATACTATATTTGATTTCGTAAAATCGGACATTTCGTCATTCCCAGCTATGAGAATATACTCATTTAGTGACAAAGACATGGATGGTACGGATATTGTAACAGACTTTACGATAGTGAGAAAGGATATGGATATGGCTATTCAAAAATTGTTAGAAGCATTTGAGGGATATGAGGAATATGATAAATGTGCTAAGATATTAAAACTACAACAAAGTTTGGATAATTAGAATATTTTTTGTATATTTGTATAACTCTAAAATAAAAAACTAATTATGGAAGGTAAGAAAGTATCTATTGATGAATTCATTCAAATGTTTGGAACGGAACCATCTGATGAGAATTTACATATAATGACTCAACAGTTTGTGAAAACATATCATACATTTGGTGTAGACCCAATTGAATTAGTTGAGGGATTCGGAATGGATTGGGTTCAAACTTTATTAGAATACAATGAACAAATTGAAGAGTATGAATTATGTGCTATCTTCAGAGATTTAATAAACGATTATAAACAAAAATAAGTATATGGCAAATTTAGGTAAACCCCTAGCAGATAGGGTTCTTTTGAAACTGGAAAGTGTTACGGAGAAAAAATCAACTGGTGGAATTATTCTAAACCAAACAACAGCAACAGTTCAAACTGCAAAGGTAGTTGAGGTGAGTGATGGGTATATTGGTGGAACTGGTGAGGTGGTTGAACTTTCAATCAAAGTAGGAGATAGTGTTCTTATCAATAATGGTAGTGGACAAAAACTAAAATTACAAGGTGATGAATATCATTTGGTAAGAGAATCAGAAATTTTAATGATATTATAAGTTATGGCAAATAAACAAATTAAATTTAATTCAGAAGCTAGAGAAGCTTTAAAGACAGGCTTGGATACATTAGCTAATGCAGTTCGTGTAACCCTTGGACCCGCAGGTAGAAATGTATTATTACAAAAGGGACCAGGTTCACCACACATTACAAAGGATGGTGTATCGGTAGCAAAGGAAATCCACTTAAAGGATACCTTTGAGAATATGGGTGCACAATTAGTGAAGGAAGTATCACAACGAACTGCTGATGCAGCTGGTGATGGTACAACCACTGCTACTGTACTAGCTCAAAGCATTGCTGCTGAGGGGTTTAAGTATGTAAATGAGGGAGTTAATCCAATCTACCTTAAAAGAGGTATGGACAAGGCTGTTGAGGTTGTAGTAGATGAACTATCTAAACAATCGGTGAACGTTGGTGATAAAATAGAACAAATTGCAACTATCTCAGCAAATAGTGATACTAACATTGGTAAACTTATAGCTGAAGCATTTGATAGAGTTGGTAAAGATGGCGTAATTACTGTTGAAGAAGCTAAGGGTATTGAAACTTCTATGGAAGTTGTAGATGGTATGCAGTTTGATAAGGGTTTCCTTTCAACTCACTTTACAACCAACCAAGAAAAGATGTTGGCTGAATTAGAAAACCCATACATCCTTACATATGATGGCAGAATTTCTAATATGAATGATATGTTATCTATCTTAGAAGGATGTGCACAATCATCTAAACCATTACTAATCATAGCTGATGATGTAGAGGGAGAAGTGTTAGGTACATTGGTAGTTAACAAACTTAGAGGAGCTCTTAATGTATGTGCAGTTAAAGCACCAGCATTCGGAGATAGAAAGAAACAAATAATGCAAGATATCGCTACTGTAACTGGTGGTACATTTATAACTTCTGAGATTGGAATGAAATTGGAAGATGTAACTATGGATATGTTGGGTATAGCTGAAAAGGTTATTGTAGGTAAAGATAATACTACAATTATTAATGGAGCTGGTTCCGCTGAAGATATTGCTGAGAGAATTACTCAAATCAAAACTCAGATGGATGATTCAACATCAGATTACGAAAAAGAAAAGATGCAAGAGAGATTAGCTAAGTTAGCTGGTGGTGTTGCAGTTCTTTATATCGGAGCAGGTTCTGAAGTTGAGATGAAAGAAAAGAAAGATAGAGTTGATGATGCACTTCAAGCTACTCGTGCAGCAATTCAAGAAGGAGTTGTTGAAGGTGGTGGAATTGCATTACTTAGAACTGTGAAAGCACTTACTAAGTTTCTTGATAATACTGATTTAAGTCCCGAAG